>Ga0172375_10000026_pt1 | contig 201339 bp, 186 predicted proteins | sample LakKiv1m_FD_114537 | JGI IMG/M metagenome (GOLD analysis project Ga0172375, IMG submission 114537) | Freshwater microbial communities from Kabuno Bay, South-Kivu, Congo - kab_092012_11.1m | ecosystem: Environmental > Aquatic > Freshwater > Lake | place: Democratic Republic of the Congo... | reverse complement strand
CTATTAATTATTACAACAACCAAAGAATTCATTTATCCCTTAAAACCTCACCCACCAAATTCAAACAAAATTTCGTATTAAAACATCTCAGAAACAGTGTGTACTAAAAGGGGTACTTGACATACCGTGTGGGGTATTTTTTTATTTAATCTTTATATCTTTTATACTTCTGAAATTTTTTGAATTTTTATCCTGGAGTAGTTTGGTCTGAAACCAATGTGCTTTCTGTAACGAGATTTTGCTTTGTATTTTAGTACGTCAATTTTCTCTCCCTTTTCGTTTCCATCCACCTTTATGTCCACCTTTACACCTTTTACCAACGGATCCCCGATCTGAATTTTGTCGCCATCTACATAAAGAAGAACCTCGGGTTCAAGTTTACCTTCAACTTTGTCTATAAGAAAATTGTCTCCCTCAAAGACCTTAAATTGTTTGCCTTTTATTCTTACTACTGCGTATTTCATACAAGTATATATTTTAATCTAGGAAGAGATTAAAAACAATAATTACTTTCTTGTGGAAACAGCAATTCCCAGGGCAATCATAGTTGCAAGATATGAAGACCCACCGGCAGACACCAAAGGGAGCGGAAGACCAGTGATAGGAAGAATCCCTAAATTCATTCCTATATTAATAAATGTCTGGGAAAAAAGAACCAGAAAAAGTCCCGAAAGATAGGCCCTCGAATAAGGATCGGGAGCTCCTCTAAGATAAACAGTAAGCCTATATAATACAAAAAATATTCCAAGGATAATTGCCCCTCCCCCAACAAAACCCAATTCCTCAGAAGCCGCAGCAAATATAAAATCTGTATGTCTTTCGGGGAGAAAAGCAAGTTGAGTTTGAACACCTTTGCCCAAACCCCTACCTAAAACTTTTCCTGCACCAACCGCAATCATTGACTGTATGCTGTTGTACCCTGCTCCTAAAGGGTCGCTTGCAGGACTTAAAAAAGAAATTATCCTTTGCCTTTGATAGGGAGCAAGAAAGGTTAAGACAATAGGAATGGTTGCTAAACCAACTAAAAGAAGTGCAAACATGCTTTTTTTATTAATTGATGAAGCAACAAGAACCCCTACGAATGAAATTACAGTCAAAATCGAAACACCCAAGGATGGCTGAACTACAATTAAAATGACGGGAATTACAAGAAGCACTATTGCTCTGGCTAGCAACTTTAAATCAAGGTCTTTTCCAATAAGAATGGTCACAAAAAAGACAATCAAGAAGGGCCTGACAATTTCAGCCGGCTGAATAGATAGTGCCCCAATTGGAATCCACCTTACAGTTCCTCGCGTAACTCTTCCAATAATAAGAGGGAGTATTAAAAGAAAAACGCTTGCGATATAAAAATGTTTTGCGAATAAAAGATAAATATCAAAATCAATTTTTGAAAAAATATAAAACAGTATGAGTCCAAGAAAAATGTAAACGAAATAAAGGGGAAAAAGTGAAGGGTTGATCGACCTTAAAAGGATCACACTTATCGAAACCAAAAACAAGATCCCCAAAGCAATATATATATCAAACCGCCCTTTTAAAAAAGAGGCCCGCATTGTATTAAGAAATAACCTTAACTTTAAAAGTATCTCCAACGATTAGCTCGCGTGAGTAAGTCTTTAAGATTATTTTCTGGACAAGTTTTTTATTCTTCGGAACCCAGTCGTTTTCAACTTTTGTTTCTTGGGTAAGTGAAAGGTTCATTTTCTTTCTTTCTTCCTGAATTTTTCTAATTAAATCACGCGCCATTGCCTCTTCTTTCAACTCCATGGTAATTTTAGTATCTAGTACAATTTTTTGAGCCTTCCCCTTTTTAAATACTATACTTTTAATGTTCAACTCATCTTGGGCAACCTTAAGTATCTCTTCAGCAATTTCAAAAGAGGCCGGTGTGATAATTTCAACCCTTGAAAGAGGCTGCTTTACGGGAATTTGAACTTTTTTACGCTCAGCATGAACTAACTCAACATACTCTCTAACTTTCTTCATCTGCAAAATTAGTTTTTTTAAGTTTTGGTCTTTATATTCAATATCTATACTTGGCCAGTTTTCCAAATGTACTGAAACTTTGCCAGTTAAATTTCGGTATATTGAGTCAGAAATATAAGGAAGAAGCGGCGAAAGAATAGTGGAAAAATTAACAAGAATATAATACAAAGTGTCATAAAAGTGCTGGCGGTCCAACTGATTGTCGTTCTGAGGTCCAACTCTGTCCCTTGAACGTCTAATATACCAATTTGACAAATCATCTACAAATTCCTCAAAAAATGCGCTCGCCTTATTTGGAGAAATTTTTTCAAGATTTTTCTCTACAGAGAAGACAAGATCAGCGAATCTTGCTAATATCCACTTATCAAGTGCTGAAAGGTCATCAAAATCGGGTACAGCTAGATTTTTTGGCGGTTCATAACCATCCAGGTTGGCGTACGAAACAAAAAAATTATAAACATTCCAGAGCTTAAGATGAAAACTGCGCCTTACATCGTCAGCTATTTTGTACCCAAAAAGTAAGTTGTCAGCCGGATTTTGTCTCAAAAACATCCAGCGCATAACATCAACTCCAATTTTTTCAGCACCTTCATTAAACTCAATAAAGTTGCCGGAGCTTTTATGCATAGGTTTTCCGTTTTCGGAAAGTAAAGTTGCAAATCCCAACACTTTTTTAAAAGGAGCAGTATCTTCAAGTACTGTGCTCATTGCAATCAGAGAATAGAACCAGTTTTTAAATTGCCCCGGAAAACTCTCGGTAATAAAGTCCGCAGGGAACCATTTTTTCCACACATTTCTATCTTTTAGATACAGCGGATCTTCACTTGATGCCCCAAAAAGACATGCTTTATTATTTTCGCTTATGGTTGAATAGACAACAATACCTGCATCCAGCCATGGATTTCCTACGGGTTCAATTCTTTCAGAAATTCCGCCACACTTTGAGCATTCAATCTTTACTTCATCAATTTGAGGCTTATGGGGAGTTTTCCCTTTAAACTTCTCCCACCCGGAAACCGCCTTTTTTTCTAATTCCTCACGCGAGCCGATAACATCAAAACTGTTGCACTTAGTACACTCCCAAATAGGAAGTGCCAGACCCCAGTATCGATTTTTCTTTGATATAAGCCAATCATGCATATTCTTTAGCCAGTCAAGTTCGCGTTCCAAACCAAAGGATGGAACCCAAGTAATATCTTTTACAACATGCATCATTCTTTCCCGTAAAGTCAAACTGTTATTGTCGTCTTTCGATGAAAGCTTCGATGGCTTGTCCATTGATATATACCACTCATCCGTTAGTTTCCAAACAAGTTCAGATTTGCACCTCCAACAAGCAGGATAACGATGCTTATATGGGGTGATTTTGTAAATCCAATTTTCGCTGCTATTTTTCAAATAGTCAAAAATTATCTCTGGATTATCTTTTGCATTCCTTCCAGAAAGCACTCCATAACCTTCTAAATAATTTGCCGAGTCGTCAATCGCAGGAACTGTTGGAAGCCCAAGTTTTACGCCCAACTTGTGATCCTCTTCTCCAGTTGAAGTTGATGTATGAACAAGACCGGTGCCCTCCTCAGTTGAGATTGGCATAATCATATTATCTGTTGCCACAACTTTGTGCATGTTTTTGTATTCCGCTAAAGCTTTAGAAACCACCTCTAATGAGTCAGACGGAGATAAATACGTTAGTCCAACCAAATCGCTCCCTTTTTGAGTTTTAGCAATCACTGCACCAGGTCCAAAAATGTTTTTGACAAGGTCATTTGCCACCCAGTATTTCTTACCGCCGCTATCAACAAGCGCATAATCAAGATTTTTGTCAACCGAAACCGCGGTGTTAGCGGGAATGGTCCACGGAGTAGTTGTCCAAACAAGAAGATAAGTATCCTTCTCGCCATCAATCGGGAGGGCAAAATAAATTGATTTATGAGTTACATCTTTATAGTCTTCCGTTAATATCTCATGCTGCGAGATTGCTGTTTCACACCTTGGACACCATGGTACAACATCGCTTCCTTTATATATCCATCCGTTTTCATGGCAGACTTTCAGAAAATGCCAAATCATGTAGTTATTGTTCTCAGAAAGAGTAAAGTACGAGTTATCCCAATCCATAAAATAACCAAGCGTCTTTGATTGCTCAGTTTGAATATCAGAATATTTTTTGACTCGTTCTTTACAAAGATCAACAAATTTTTTAATCGAAGCTTTTTTGTCGCCAGGAACTAAGTTTTCAATATCACGTTTCGTTTTTATACCAAGTTCCTTTTCAACTTCGACCTCAACCCAAAGACCTTGACAATCAAAACCATTTTGAAATCTCTGTTTGAAGCCTTTCAAATTATAATACCTCTGCCACAAATCTTTATAAGTTCTTCCCCAAGCATGATGTACACCCATTGGGTTGTTGGCTGTAATAGGTCCGTCCAAAAAGGAAAAGCTCTGGGCTTCATCTTTATTTTTATTCAAGTACTTCTCCACCACACCATTCTTTTCCCAATATTCAAGGAGGTCCTTTTCAAGAAGGGGAAAGTTAACTCTTGGATCAATTGGATTAAAAAACCCACCACTTTTTTTCTTCATTAAGCTATTTTATACCAATTTCACCTTAATCTGTAGCAATAATGAAAAAACTTGAATCATATGATTAGACAACGAAATGAGGCTGTTCGCACATATATCATCAATAGTAACTATCGAATCTTTCTTAAAAATGCAGGTATTTCAAACTTTTGTCCAAATATATCTTCATCTTCTGAGACTTCTGGGGGTATATTTCCACCACCATCATCTTCATCCTTCTCTTCAGATTCTTCTTCCTCTTTTCTGGCTTTATCCTCACCCATCAGGCCATGTACTTTTGAAATTGGTTCAGGTCTTGCCATTTGGGCAATTCTTGATTGTGTTTCATCAAATCCAGTTGCAATGACTGTTATTCTTACCTGGTCAGAAAGCTCGGGTTTGATTACTGCTCCAAAAATTATGTTTGCGTCGCTGTCTGCAGCTGATGATATTATCTTTGCCGCCTCATCCACCTCAAACATAGTAAGATCGTTCCCTCCTGCGATATTGAAAAGAACACCACGCGCTCCTTCAATGGAAAGGTCAAGAAGTGGTGAGGAAACTGCTGCACGGGCTGCCATCTGGGCACGATTTTCGCCAACACCGGTCCCAATTCCAAGAAGTGCAGTTCCTGCTTCCTTCATAATCGTCTTCACATCTGCAAAGTCGACATTGATAAGCCCAGGGGTTGTTATTATATCTGCTATCCCCCCTACGGCCTGTGCCAGAACTGAATCCGCAAGTTTGAAGGCCTCAACAAGAGTCATTTTTTTATCAATCACATCCATTAGTCTTTGATTGGGGATTACAATTAAAGTATCAACGGCTTCCCTAAGAGCCTCAATACCCTCCTGTGCCACCACAGATCTTCTTGTTCCTTCAAAAGAAAATGGTTTTGTAACAATTCCTACAGTTAAAGCTCCTGCTTCTTTAGCAAGCCTCGCAACAACAGGTGAAGCTCCCGTACCTGTTCCACCACCCATTCCGGCAGTTACAAAAACCATGTCTGTATCAACCAAGAGCTCTTTAACCTTTTCTACTGACTCCTCTGCAGCCTTTTTACCGATTTCCGGGTTTCCGCCTACACCTAAACCTTTAGTCAACTTTTCTCCGATTTGAAGCTTTGTTGGGGCCTTGTTTTGAAGAAGAACCTGTGCATCAGTATTAAGAGCTATAAATTCAACACCTGATATCTGATTTCCATCAAGCATTGAAGAAACAGCATTGCCGCCTCCACCACCAACACCTAATACTTTTATTTTTGCTATCCTTGCTGAATCGGGTTTTACCAGTGCCATATAAATATCTATAAATACACTTATTGGGCAGATTCTATACTATATGCAGTGCAACTTGCAACTACAAACACCTAAGGCAGGAGATCTTTTATTGATTCTATAATTTTTGCAAACGCTCCAGAACTAGGAAGCTTGAGTTTTTTGACAAAAGTAGAATGAGCCTCCTTCGGCTCATGGGAAGCAGCATACATAATTAGCCCCACAGGAATTGAATATGACGGCGTCATGATATCGTCAACCAGTCCCCCTACTCCTTTCGGAACACCCAGCCTAACAGGAAGGGCAAGCATTCTTTTCGCACTATCAATCACTCCAACCGTTTCTGCACCCCCACCAGTAACCACAACACCTGATGGAATAAGTCCGGAAATTCCTGCTTTATCTAGCTCCAGCCTTACCATAGTGAATATTTCATTTAACCGAGGCCTGATAATGCCCTCAACTAGGGTTTTTTTAGAAACTTTCTTTATTTCCGTCAATCCCTCTTTTGCAAGATCAACCACATCCGCCTCCTCACCAGCCCTTGATTTTGAACCAACAGAATCTTTTGATAGAAAAAGTTTTACTCTCTCTGCGGTTTCAAGACTGACTCTAAGACCAATGGCCAAATCGTTTGTGACATTTTTAGCACCAATCGGTATTACTCCCGAATAACACAACGAACCGTCTTTATATGCTGCTATTGCTGTTGTTCCCCCTCCGATGCTAACGGTACAACATCCCAGTTCTTTTTCGGTATCACTCAAAACCGCCTCAGAAGCCGCCACGCCCGCGAAAACTATTTCTTCAAGATTTACTCCAACTTCTCCAACAACCTTACTTAGATTTTTAATAGCTGCCGACGAAGCCGTTATTATGTGTGTTTCAACCTCAAGCCTAACACCGCTCATACCTATCGGATCTTTTACTCCGGATTCGCCATCAACCGTAAAATCACGAGGTATTACATGTATCACCTCTCGGGAAGCGGGTAAAGATACTGCTGATGCCGCTTCAATAACTCTATCTATGTCCGGATCTTTTATTTCTCCATCCACATCGGAGATGGCAACTACGCCATGGGAATTCTGACTTACAATACTTGCCCCACCGAGCGATACATAGGCACTATCGAGATTATATCCCGCCATGCGTTCGGCCGCCTCAATGCTTTCAATGGTTGCCTCTACAGTTTCTTCGATATTAATAATTTGTCCTTTTTTTATACCCCTGGAGTCAACAGATGATACCCCGATTATGTTTACTGTATTCTCGTTTGTGGTGAGATCGTCCTGAATTTGTGCAACCAGTGTACAGATTTTGCTTGAACCCAGCTCTATTGCAGAAACAATTCTATTTTTTGACATATTTATTTATCTTCTTATCTTAGCACGGGATTTTTAAATCTTAAATCTATAACAATATCACCGTAAGGCTTATCAATTTTAAGGTTTTGATCGTCTCCCTTCAACCTGGAAATTAACAGCAACAACGCACCAGCAACAACTTCGGGATCCTTACCAGAAGGAGCAAGAATTGTAGGACCGTTCTCGACTTTAAATTCAGCATAACCTTCTTTAATAACCGAAGACGAAATTCTATACAACCTGGAAATGAGACTGTTAATTTTTAGCAGATCTAAGATATTATCAGATACAACCTCCCCACTTTTTGCAGTAAGGTCTTCAATTTCTAACTGCGGTAAATTTGTTTTTGAAGCCTTCTCCAAGATACGCCCGTTCAAATCTATTAAATAGACGTTTCCAGATTTTCTATCTTTTAGAGCATAGAATGATTTATTCACAATAACGTAAACCTCCAAAGTAGCCGGTATTTTGTAATTTACTCTGTAATCTGCAAAAACATTGCTTGAACCAACAATATTTCTAATCTTTGAGGTGGCTTCTCGGTAACTGAAACCTTCGGCAGTTTTTAATTCGGAAGCCATGCTTTCCTCGCAGATCCCATACTGACTTAGACAATCAATGTTCTTGATCCTTAACAACCTGGGAACCAAATAAATGGGAAGGATAACCACGGAGACTAATAAAAACAGAGAAAAAACCTTCTTAGTTTTCATTGGCCAGTTTAACCAAAATATCAACAATTACTCGTGAGGCATTAATATCAATTGTCTTTTTGTTTGCGACTCTTTTTACAATAAGTTCCCAATTTTTTACCACTTTGGAAATTGCCTTAATTAGGCTGTCTTTCGTTAAATCTTTTTCGTTCAAAATATCCGCTACACCAAATTTTTCAGCATACTCGGCATTTTTTTGCTGTTCATCCAAAACACTCCAGGGAATAGGTATTAAAATTGAAGGTCTTTTCGTAACTATTACATCAGAAACTGTATGCGCCCCGGCTCTTCCCACAACCACATCCGCCATCCGAAAAACATCATCACGCCTCATGGGATCGATAACCGAATAGACATTGTACATGGCTTTCTTTCTTTGAGGAAAAGCATTTTTAATCTCCTCAAACTTTTTAAAATCCAGCTGTCCGCTTAAGTGTATTACTCTGTATTTATCAACAAGTTCAGGAAGAGCTTCAGCTAGAACACGATTTATTGTTTGTGAACCTCTTGAACCTCCCAAGAACAACACCACCGGAGGTATGCTTTTTTTGCCTTTTGGACCAAGCTCGGCCATCTGTGTTGTGGTGGGAAGTCCAACAACATAGGTTTTTTTATCTTTAGGAAAATATTTTTTGCTTTCTTCTCTCGAAAGAAGTATTAGGTCACTTAAATGTGATGAGGTTATGTTTGCTCTTCCTGCTACCAATGTCTGTTCATGAACAACCACTTTTGCGCCAAACAATTTCGCCGCAAAAGTAACCGGAAGTGCCGTATACCCGCCAAACGAAAGAGCTATATCGGGTTTGATCCTAGCAACAATTATCAGTGACTGGAAAAATCCTATCGGGATTTTAAGAAATGAGGTAATTGCACTTATACCAAATTTCCGCTGGAGTTTACCAGCGGTAATCTTATAATGAGTCACTCCCAAATTGGGTAAGGATATCGTTTCAAGTGTTTCAACTTTTTTTCCCTCAAATGCTTGATCTGCACCAACCCACACAATTTCAGAAAAAGGCAGGTCTTTCTTTCGCCTGATCAACTCCTCCATTATACCAACGGCAGAAGTTGCTCCGTGGCCTCCTGTAAGGAGGATTTTCAGGTTATCTTTTCGCTCTTTTTTCACTCGCCCCATATCTTGATATATTAAGAAGTATACCAGTAATCGAAAGTGTCATTACAAGAGATGTGCCTCCATAGGATATAAAAGGAAGGGGAACACCAGTTAAAGGAACGAGTGCAAGCATTGATGCAAGATTTACTATAACTTGTACGGCTATCCACGAAGTTAACCCCAATCCGAAAACCCTAGAAAAGGTGTCGGGTGCTTTTGTGCTTATTTTATAGGCTTTAAATATAAACAAAAAAAGTAGAAATATCAATATCGTTGCTCCAATAAAGCCAACTTCCTCGGCAATAACTGCAAAAATAGAATCTGTTGCAGCTTCAGGCAAAAAAAGATATTTTTGTCTTGATGCACCAAGTCCAACACCAAAAAAACCACCTAAACCAAGAGAAAGCAGTACTTGTCTTATGTGATAGGATTTTCCCAATGGATCATGGGCTTGGCTTAAAAAAGTTGTAAGCCGCGCTCTTCTATAAGATGAGGTTAAAATAAGTACAACTCCGGCCGCTCCGCCAACAACGATGGTTGCAAAAAAAGAAAAAATGTTAACACCTGCTACAAACATTTGGATAAGCCCGATAGAAACAATAATAATACAAGTTCCGAGATCTGGCTCAAGCATAACAAGGGCAGCAACTATGGCAAGTGGAATAAAATAGGAAAGGACACGGGTATTTGTCTCCGCCAGACGTGCAAAATATAAAGCGATTGTAAATTTAACAATTTCTGAAGGTTGAAAAGAAAAAAATCCTAAGTTTATCCATCTCCTTGCACCCAAAGCGCTTAGACCGAACTGCGGTATAAGAACAATAACCAAAAACAAAAAACTAATAATAAACAAGGGGTAGGCTGTTTTTTTCAGGAATGTATAGTTAAACTTGGAAAAAATAAGCATCATGGAAACCCCTACAAGAGCCCAAACGATTTGCTGTTTTAAATAAAAAAACTTATCATTAAAATTCGCCAGCGCTTGAGGAACAGAGGCATCAGCGACTGCAACAAGACCTAAGAGCGTAAGCAGTAATGCGAGCCAAAAGAGGCCCTTATCATACTCCATGCTTTGCTTTTTTTTGTAAATCATAAAAGAAGCAAAAGAGGCAACAATCAAGCTAAATAGTTGCCAACCAAAGCGCAAAAATTGCAAGAATAATCCCCGCAAGCCAGGCTCTAAAAACAATTTTTGGTTCTTCCCATCCTGCTGCCAGAAAAGTGTTGTGAAGAGGAGAAAGCGGAAGGAGCGGTCTTTTTATAAATTTCCATCCCAAGATTTGAATAAGTGAGGAGGTTATCTCAATTACATAAATTCCACCCACAACTATTAATGCAAAGACCGACCCAGTCAGAAGCCCTACAACTGCCAGTGTTGCTCCAAAAGACAAAGCACCGGTATCCCCAAGAAATATTCTTGCAGGCCAAACATTAAAATATAAAAACGCTATAAGTGAACCTATCCATAAAGCTATAAAAACTGAAAGAGGAGTATCCAGGTTCTGTCCAGCAATAACAGCAAAAACAATAAGACAGATAACTAAAAGCCCGGAAGAAAGCCCGTCTAAACCATCTGTTATGTTATATGCATTTGCGAATGAGACAATAACTAATGCAGAAAAAGGGACAAACCAAACACCGAGGTTAAAAATTGCTCCAGCCATTGGAACATGAAGAATTTGTACTCCCAAATATTTATACATTACCCATCCCACTATCAATGCCAAAACAAGCTGCAGTCCAAATTTTGTTTTTCTTCCTAAACCGAAGGCCAGTCCCAAAGTTCCTTTTTTCGGTTTCCCAAAAATTTTTACAGCATCATCAAGAAGCCCCAGCAAACCAAATGATATAAAAGTAAAAAGAATTACAAAAAGCTCAGGGGGAAAACTGAAAGCGCTCCTAATAAATACACCCATATGCGAAGCTAGAGGGAATATCAATAAAAATAGCCCGGTTACAATTAAAATGATAAGTATTCCTCCACCAACAGGAGTACCCGCTTTTTTATCATGCAGTTTGTCAAAAAGAGGAATTATTCCATTTTTTGGCGCCTCCTTCCTTCTTTTCAGTTTCAATTTGTATAGAAGGTTAATAAAAGGAACTACTAAAAGACTTGTTACGGTAAAAGAAAAAATTATAATCCCTAAAATTAATGACAATGAATTTAACTCCTGCATTTTTTGCTATTTTTTATTATTACACATATTACTAACCATTTACTCGGCCAGTTTTGCAACCAAACTGTCAAGGCCAATAGACCTGGAACCTTTAACAAGTATGTGGGTATTCGGCAAAGCTACTTTCTTTACATACTCAATCGCCTCGTTTTTATCATTGAAATATTTAACATTTGGAATCCCCATCTTTCTGGCTGCACTAAAAGTGTAAAAGGCTAATTTTCCAACACATACAAGCTTGTTAATATGTAGTTTTGAGAGTTTTTCTCCTATCTTTTTGTGATATTCCTTCTCATCTTTACCCAACTCAAGCATATCTCCAAATACAACAATCTTATTTGCTGCTTTCGATGTTTCCAAAAATGCCTCAATAGACGCTTCTAACGCTTTCGGATTACTGTTATATGAATCGTCATATATTAAGGCACCTTTTTTTGTTTTTATTATTTTCATTCTATGATCAGGTATTTCTACTTTTGATAAACTGCCCCTGATATCCGGAATCGCAACTCCCAGGGCCTCTGAGGCTATAACAACGGCAGCTGCATTCTCTGAGAACTGTCTACCCAAAATTGGAATCCTAAATTCTTCCTCTTTACCATTTATTTTCAAATTAAATGCCGTTTCTTTGAAAGATGTAAATTTTAAATTTCTGGGTGTATTTGATGGTCGGTTATTAAACCAAAGTACACTGGCATTAAGTTTTGAACCCAAGCTCCTAAGATATCTGTTTTTGAAGTTTAAAACTGCGATACCCGACTTATGTTGAGCACAAACAAGCTTTTTCTTTTCATCAAATACTCCTTTTTCGTTTTTAAAAAATTCGGTGTGTGTTGGAAATATGTTAGTAATTATTGCAACATCTACTCGCCCAACCATCCAAAGATAAAAATTCATCTCTCCAGGATACTCAACTCCCATTTCAAGAACTATATATTTGGTTTGTGGACGACACCTCAGAATAGTTGATGGAATGTTATATATCGGGTCAATGTTTGAAAAACTATATACTACTTCGCATTTTTCCGATAATACACTGGCAAGCATTTCCTTTGTTGTCGTTTTCCCGGCACTTCCAGTTATTCCAATTACCTTTAAACCAAAAAATGTTTTTAAAATAAGCAAATAATATTTAGCCAGTCTTCTTTTTAACGGATGTACTATCCATCTTGCATAATACATCCTTAATAACTTAAGAAAACTCTTTGGTTGCATGTCTGACTTTGTAAATACATACTCTAAAGGCAGAGAAGAAACCATCCAAATTCTAATCAATCTAACAAGTTTTTTATTCTTCAAGTGCATAGGCAATTATTTTATTTATTAAATTTTCATAACTTATTCCAGCAGCTTTTGCAGCCTTAGGCAAAAGCGACATAGGAGTTAGACCAGGTATGGTATTTATTTCCAATACAATAGGTTTATTGTCATGTTGAAGTATCATATCCACTCTTCCAAAACCTCTGCAGCCAAGCTCTTTATATACTCTGACCGCAACTTCTTGGCATAATCTCCCAATCTCTTCAGAAATGTTTGCCGGCACAACTTCGTCAGCACCAGACTCAGCATACTTCGATTCGTAATCAAAAAAGTTTCCCTTTTTAGGAAAAATTTCTATAACTGGCAATGCCTCTACATTTTTGTTGCCTAATAAAGAAACAGTTAACTCCTTTCCTTTTATCAACTCATCGATAAGTGCATATTCTCCATAAGTAAAACACTTCTCCAACGAATTCCTAAGTTCGTTATGGTTTTTGGCAATAGTTACACCCACCGAAGATCCTTGTGAAGAAGGCTTAACTATATATGGAAAGCTCCCGATTAACACTTTTAAGTTTGATGGGATACTCTCACCTTTTTTTACAACCGCATGCCTAGGTACACTAATTCCAACACTTTTCATTAGTTTTCTAAACATTACCTTATTCATACCAAGGGCAGACGCCAAAATACCTGAGCCCGTATACTTCAAGCCTGCAAGATCAAGCATTCCCTGTACAGCACCGTCTTCTCCGAATGGGCCATGCATTGCTACAAAAACAACATCAACATTTTGTCTTTGTCTTAAACTCTGTGGTGAAAGATGTTCATACTTTCTGATTTCAGCTTTTTTCTCGTCGTAGCCTACGATTGGAACCTTTCCAATTCTTCTTATTTCATTGCCATCAAGAGCTAACCACTTGTCTCCCGACCTCGAAACAACCACTGGTATAACTTGTTTATTGGCTTTACCAATAGATCTAAAAACCTGATAACCTGACGATATTGAAACGTCATACTCTGGCGATTTACCTCCCATCAATACGGCTATTTTAGGTTTTCTCATTATTTAATTTATATCTTTACATCTTCAGAAAGCTGATTCTAGATATTGTTACTATCACCAGAAATATTTTTCAGATTATTGATCGCACGGATAAACTTATCGGCTTTGTCTTCATAATCTCTAAATACTCCAAAGCTTGGTGCTGCAGTAGAAAGCAAACATATTTTTCCTTTTGGAGTATTTTTGAAACAAAATTCCACCGCTTCTTTCATATTCGTAGTTTCAAAAACATAAGGACAAGCTGTTTTCTCAGAGCATTTTTTAATGGCGGTAAGCATTTTTTCACCAGCAGTCGGAAACAAAACTAAAGCATTAACCCCAAGACTGCAAATTTTCTTTGCAAGATCGGTATAATCCTCTCCCCCTCGATCATATCCGCCAAGAATTAATGAGCCTACTTTTTCTCCATAGGTATCAAGTGCCGCAATCGTTGCCTGAGGAATGGTGGAAAGCGCATCGTCCACAAAGGTAACCCCGTCAACTTCTGCAACTTTTTCAAGCCTGTGTTTAAGTGGTTCAAACTCTTTCAAGCCATCTTTTATGGGCAAAGTGCCTACACCTAGCAAATTACACACAAGAGTGGCTGCCATCACATTATTTAAGTTGTGTTTGCCCTTGAGATTGACATCAGTAACGTCAATTTTCTGCCTGCCAAAAACTATTTGCTTACCGTCAAAAAAAATGTCTGTGTTTTTTGAACACAATGAAAAAAAGAGCTTTTTTGCCTTAAAGTTTTTTGTATACTTAACCAATTCTGGGAAGTCCCTATTTACAATCAAGTAATCACTCTCTTTTTGAAACCTTCCGATATTTAATTTCGAATTTAGATAGTCCATAAAGTCTTCGTAGTAATCCAGATGCTCTTCATAGATATTCAATAAAACTCCAATATGTGGAGATTTTGTAATTCCCTTAAGCTGGTGCGAGGACATCTCAAATACAAATATTTTGCCTTCCCCAAAATCATCTCCCAAAAAGTTGAGGGCGGGTTCGCCTATATTGCCCATAATTTCGGATTTTAATCCTGCAGTTTTCAAAATTTTATGGATAAGAGAACTTGTAGTACTTTTTCCTTTTGTGCCGGTAACCCCGACTGTCCTTCCCAAACAGAGATCTAAAAACAATTGCGTCTGGGAGGTAACATTTATACCGCGATTTAGAGCCTGTATCTCTATGGTCTTAACAGGTATTCCTGGAGATTTGATAATGGTATCATACGACAACAAATCTTCTAAATACCCCTCTCCAAGATTCAGATTCAGATATTTATCTTTCGTTATTACCTTTTTAACCGCACTTTCCAGTTCGTCATAGTTTTTTTTATCTGCAATGGAAATCACTCGCCCTGGACCCAAATATTTTCTTAAAAAAATTAGAGTGCTAACACCCTCCCTTCCAAACCCAAGTATAAGAATTTTTTTTTCATCAAATATTTCTTTTACCAGATTAATAGAATCGTACTTCATATATATTTTCTGAGAATGTCCTGATATTTCTTTGGCAGAAAATTCTTGCTTGAAAACTCTTCGAGTGTTTCTAGTGCGCTTTTTTTATTAACACCAATTTTAGCAACAACATCTTTAAGATGAGTCAGAAGTGGTAAATTTTTCGAGCCTTCAGATAGAACTACCGCTGACTGAAGCTCTTTTCGCGTCGCGACACATTCAAACGGTTTTTCATCCCCTGGGGTAATAAGGCTATCAGCCAACCTTTTAAGCGACGTGTCATTATAAAGTTCGGAACCAAAAATTTTCTTTGTCTTGTCTTTTAAAAAGGGAAAAATAACCATATAAGTAGAAAGGCACTTGGGGCACTTCCCGCACCATCTGTCTTCTCTTTGGCCAATATTGCAGCTCAAGAAACTTGAATGATATTTATTAGCTTGCTTAGCAAACATCTTGGCAACTTTAAGATCACCAATAGGTCTTAGGAAGCTAAAGTAGACAATATCTGATAAAAATTCTTCGTTGTACTCTCTAAAGCTTTTTTCAAATTCGTAGGTTTTGTCGTGCTGATGGTTGACTTTTTTTCCTAAATAAAGGGTATTTTCTTCATCTGCACTCTTCTCATTTGAAAATACTACCTCCGAAAATCCACATAGATAAGAAACAAGGATGGCCAAAAAAGACATATAGGAAACAATTGGCGTATGGCCATTTAAAAAACCGTTTTTGTTAAGTTCTAAAAGCTTGGGATCAATCTTCCGATATACAGAAATAAAACCCTTGGAGGAGGACTTGCCAATCACCCGTTTAGTTGATGCTGTTGGATTAAGGCTAAACGCAGAGTAAGAAATTCCCTCTCGGTCAAAAATTTCAAGCGTCAGTGCAGAATCCTTCCCTCCGCCAACGGCAACACATGCTCCTGAGCCGGTTTTTTGAGCTATGTTGACTTCCCTTCCACTAGTTATGTTTTTAGGCAAAATTTTTATAAAATCTTTTTGAGTAAAGTCGATTGAATTTTCAAAGTAGAACTGACTCATTTCAGTAATTAAAAATTTCTCCCACCACTTAACCTGATTCTGGGTCATTTCTTGGGCTAAAACTTTTATATTCTTGGAACATGTGGCTTTAAAATAGCTAGGAATTTCAGAAAGTCCCAAATTAAAAACCAGGTTATCTAAAACATCCTTTGAGATACTTTCCAATTTGGCTTCGCCGTTAAAAACAATATTAATCTCGGGAGCGAACAAAATATCAGGGGAAATTTCAAAACGGAATTTTATATCAAGAGAGTTTTTGCTTATTTTCCAAACATAACCCCTGTAGATAAACTCCTGATATTTTTGTCTTAAAGCTTTAAAATCCATATGTCACCTAAAATCCTACAAGCTGAACCTCGGGTTCAAGCTTTATATTATATTTTTTTTCTACTTTGTCTTTATATTTCATGGCCAAAGCGTAAAAGTCCGTGGCTGTTCCGCCACCTGCATTTACAAACAAATTCGCGTGATAGCTAGCTATATATATTGAGCCCATTTTTGCCCCCTTAGCCCCAACGGTCTCAAGCAGGTACCCGGCTGGAATTTTGCCATAAACAACCTTATCTTTAGGAATTCTTTCTAGTACCTTTTTTGAGACTTCTGCCGCAACAATATTTTTGAAAAATGATCCTGGGCAAAGCATACCCTTGGGGTATCTTACTCGACGCAGGGAAATTGTATCCTTTGACTTATTAATTAGCGATTTACTGCTGGCTTTAACCAGATCAAATTCAGCCTCTAGTATTGTTGCCTTAGTTGTCTTAAAAAGGCTATCACGGTAGCCGAACAGACACTTATTTTTAGGAAGCCATTTAAAAGCTTCGCCATCCAATATCTTTACACGAATAAGATTATCGCTAATAGTCTGGCCGTATGCGCCCGCATTACCATAAATTGCGCCTCCTACAGTACCAGGAATACCTGCCAAAAGCTCAAGTCCTCCAAGGCCACATTTGTTTGCGTAGTTGACCAAAGAAGCCAATGATTCTCCGCTTTTAACCGTAATAATCATATTAAGTCTTACTATTCCTGCAGTTTCGTTTTTAATGACAACCCCGCGGTACCCGTTGTCTGAAACTAGCAAATTACTTCCACCGCCAATTACTAAAAAGTTGCAATTATGCTCTTTAGCAAACTTAACTCTTAAAAGCAGTTCTTTTTCGTTTTTTACACTAAAAAAATAGTCTGCGCTTCCACCTATCTTAAGAGTTGTATATTTTTGTAAGTTTATATTCTTCATTATTTATATTTCTATTGCAAAAGTTATTTTTTATTCTTTACAGCCTTAACGATATCCTCGGCCCACAAATAACTTTTTCCTGCACCCATTACCATAATTACGTCTCCCTTCTTTATGTTTTTTAGTAAGTAATTTACAATTTCCATTGAATTTTTCAGACATAAACCGTTCTTGTGTTTAGAAGCCGTCAAAATCGACTTTTCGGAAACGCCGAAGCTATGATTGTCCCTAGCTTTAAAAATTGGACCAACCAAAACATAATCAGCAGAATCAAACACGCCTTTATAGCCTTTTAAAAGTGCCCTTGTCCTGGAAAAAGAGTGGGCCTCCACTACGGCCCAGATCCTTTGTTTCGGATACCTTTGCCTAAGCCCTTGGAGAGTCTCACGAATAGCAGTTGGGTGATGCGCGTAATCATCATAAACCTCAACAAACCCATCCCAAACAAGTTCCATTCTGCGTTTTATACCACAAAAACCAGACAAAGCTTTCTTTACGTGTTTATCCTCCAGAGAGTATATCTTTGCCAGAAGAATAACGCCCAAACTGTTTTCGATGTTAAATTTCCCAGGGATTTTAATTTTGTAAATTTGATTAATAGCTAGCGCTTTTGAAGAAACTCTGAATACAGATTCTTGTCGAGTTAACTTGACTACAGATCCATACAGCGTATTTTTAATTTGAAGTTTTGGCTTTTTTGTCATGGTGTAGCCAAATACATTTAACTTTCCTAAACTATCTTTTTCAATTTCTCTAAAAAGTTTTTGTATACCGAGTGAGTCCTGGTTAACAATCAAATTTCCTCCAAGAGGAAGTCTTTTTATAAATTTAGCAAAGCTCTCTATTAGTTTTTCATCGTTCTCAAAATAATCAGGGTGGTCAAATTCAATATTGTTAATAACTACAGAATTTGGATTAAAATTTAGAAAATTATCATAAAATTCATCTGCTTCTAAAATAAAATAACTCCCATCTCCAAAACGAAAGTTTGCACCCCATCCGGGAATTTCCGCCCCAACTACTGCGGATGGATCGCGACCAGCTATTTCAAAGGTATGAGAGGCAAGTGCCGTAGTTGTAGATTTTCCATGTGTTCCTGAAACACAAATAAGCTGCTGGCTATCTGGAATGTTTTTGCTCAAAAACTCCTGCCATGTTATTACCTTTCCGTGTTTTTGACCAAACACTAACTCAGGATTTTTGGCATTCTGAAAAAATACTGCAGGAGAAACCACCAGAGTTTCCCCTGCGCTAAGATGGTCTTTACTATGTCCACTATAAATTTTGTCTACCTTATCTCTAATTGACTCTATATAAGCAGTTCTAGTTTCCAAATCACACCCATCCACCTTAAAACCAAGCTTTGCTGCCAAAGCAGCCGCTGCTGATATCCCGCTTCCACCAATACCCATAAAATGAATATTTACTAGACCTGGAACTGATAATATCTCTCCGTTTAACGATGCCCCAACAGCCTTACGGTCGGACCAAGGATATTCGATTCCCTTTACGTTGATACTTTTTTCATGTCCTTTGCCTAATATTGCAATTGTATCCCTGTTTTTTGCAATCTCGTTTATCGCAATAAAAATAGCTTTTCCACGGTCTTTAACACTCAAAAAAAACTTTCCTTTTCTTTTAGCTTTATCGTAAGTTGCATCAACCATCTGCTTCCCTAAACCTTTTGTTATATCAAAAATTATCTTATCGGGGTCTTCGCTTCTCGGATCCTCGGATGTAACAATAGCAACATCTGAAAATCTTGCCACAATCTCTCCCATAATCTTCCTTTTACCCCTATCCCGCTCTCCTGCAGACCCGAATACGCAAATAAGTCTACCTTCTGCTTTTTTCCTCAAATACTCCAAAACATTGGTAACTGCATTAGGAGTGTGAGCAAAATCTATATAAATTCTATAACCTCTCTTGTTTTTTATCTCTTCGAGTCTTCCGGAAAGCGAGGGAAAGTTTAAAATTGCGGCTGCTATTTCCTTTTGCGAAATGTTAAGAGACTCTGCGACACATATAGCTGCGGCAGTATTCTGAAGGTTGTAAAGCTGATTGAATCGCTTCTTAGAAAACCTGCCGACTTCGCCTTTTAGATTATTGTGGCTATAGAAAATGATTTTCTTGTTTTTATTTTTACTACGTTTAATAATGTCAACTAGTTTTTTAGAAGAAGAATCTTCCTTGTTTAATAAAATAAATTTTGACTGATCGAATAGTTTGGCTTTTGCGTTTATGTAATTGTCAAATGTCATATGGTAATCAAGATGCTCCCGCGTAATATTTGTCACAAGTCCAATCAAAAATTCTATCCCGTAAACTCGTTTCTGATCTAGTCCCTGTGAGGTTACTTCTAAAACCGCATACTCACATCCCTCTTCGACCATTTTTGAAAGAAGGCTTTGAAGCTCTAAGGGCTCTGGATTAGTAACGTGAAGTCCGGTGTCGTAGTCCTTACCCTCAATTTTCGCTCCAATCGTTGAAATTAAACCTGCATTTTTGCCTGCTTTTATTAATATCTCATATATCAAATTTGCTGCTGTTGTCTTCCCATCGGTTCCTGTTATCCCAAGTACCTTTAATTTTTTCGAAGGATCCCGATACCACCGAGAGCTAAGCAAAGATAGTGCTTCCCGCGCTGAAGAAACTTCAACATATACAACGTTGGCAGGAAAATTACCCGGCATTTTTCGTTCAGATACAACTGCCCGCGCGCCACCAGAAATAGCCATATTAATAAAATCGTTCCCGTCAAAATTTAAGCCCCTAATTGCGACAAATAAGCAACCTCGAACCGTTTTTCGAGAGTCATCAACAATTCCGGTTATTTCAGGATTTGCATGCTTTGACACTTGGGTATTTTTAAGTGAAGAAATAAGCCTTGAAAGTTTCATTATTGAGATCAGGAAACCTCTGTAATTTCTGCCCCAAGTCTTCTTAAATTATCGGAAAAATGTGGATGTCCACGGTACAAAGCATCTGCATTTAGAATTGTGGATTCCCCCTCTGTAATCATTGCCGCCATCACCATCGCTACAACAGCTCTAATAATGTATGGCGCCTCCATTACCCCGGAAGTTAATTTGGTTCCTCCTATAGTCAATATTCTGTGCGGGTCACACATCAATATATTTCCACCTAATTTGGTTAGCTCGCTTGTCCAAAAAAGGCCCGCATTGTACATCCAGTTGTGGAAAAGCACCTGCCCACTGGGTGCAGATAGAGCAATAGGAATAAAAAGCGGCAAAAGGTCTACCGGAAGACCAGGCCATGGCTGGGCCTTAATTGTCAAAAGGTCACGGGTGGAATCAGGTTTGATTCTTATATCCCCATTATCCTTTACATATGCGTAGCCGTTCTCGTAACAAACCTCTATATTAAACTTGGAAAAAACTTCATTAATCTTTACAAAAAGCTCTCGATGAGGGTTTTTAACTTTAATGCGCCCAGAAGTTATAGCGCTCATTGCCAAAAACGTTGCAATCTCATAATGATCAGAAAGCATTTCGTAGTCCACAGGCTTCGGCTTTTCAATACCGTTTATCGTAAGCACAGAAGAGCCAATTCCCAAGATTTCAACGCCGGCTTGTGAAAGAAAATTGCATAGATCCTGAACTTGAGGCTCTGTGGCTGCGCCAATAATTTTCGTCTCTCCACCAATTGAAGACGCGAGCATCACTGCATTTTCTGTTGCAGTTGGGCTCATCTCTGTAAGCCAGAAAGTGGCGGAGTGTGCATGGTTCAGACTCATTTTAACACTGTCGGTTGTCTCTTTAATATTAGCTCCCAAAGCCTCGAGAGCTTTAAAATGTGGGTCAAGTGTTCTAAATCCTAGAGTACATCCGCCGGGAAGACCCGAAAAGTCAATTTTTTTGAACCTCGCAAGCATTGGTCCCCAAAGAAGAGAAGTACCTCTCATTGCTGCCCAATCACCTTTATTAACTAGCGAAAAGGATATGTTGGAGTTATCAATTTCGACCTTCTTTTCCTGCCTGTTCCAATTAAGTCGACTTCCAAGCTTTTCTAAAATGTTAAAAAGCATTTCAACGTCCTTGATATCAGGCACGTTTCTTAATACAACAGGTTTATCAAAAAGAATTGAAGACGATATGAGTGCAACAGCTGAATTTTTACTACCAGAAGGCATAACCTCACCCTCAAGTTTCTGCCCCCCTTTAACTTTTATATTCATATCCTACTATGTATAACTGACATTATACTTCGTATAACTGACATTATAAGCCGTAAAATCCACTTTTTCCAATTTCAGGACCCTTCTGGCCTCATACCAAAATGATAAAACAGATCCTTTGCAATCGAATACCACAAAGGTGCGGCAGTTTCCGATGCCCAAGTAGAAGTTTGTGGTTGTTTAAGTGTTACCAGCATTACGAACCTAGGGTTATCATAAGGAGCAAATCCAATAAATGATGCAATCGTGTTTGTAGAGTCATAATGGCCAGCAATAGGAATCTGCGCCGTACCAGTCTTTCCTGCGACTTTAAAACCTTTCAAATACGTCCATTTCGACTCACCACTTTTTGCAGCTTCGGCCATCATTAAAGTAACTTCATCAGCAGACTCTTTAGAAATAATCTGCTTACCCGCTGAATTTTCGACATTCTGCTCCCAACCTTCTTGTTTAAGCCTCTTGACCACCATTGGTTTTACCAGCACACCATCGTTTGCAATTGCAGAAACGGCACGCACCATTTGAATTGGAGTAACTGCGACACCCTGACCAAAAGAAGCCGTAGCAAGGTCAACTATATTCCATGTTCCTTTTTTTCTTATTTCGGGAGTTGCCTCCCCTTCCAGATCTACACCTGTAAGTTCGCCAAAACCAAATGCCCGTATATACTTATACATATTCTCCATACCGAGCTTCTGGCCAACAAAAGACATACCCACGTTGTCAGAATTTACAATAACATCTGTCATTGTTGAATCGGGGTGGTATTTATTGTTCCAAGTCTCTATCATGTATTTATCTACCTTCAGGGGAGCGTCACAAATATCACACTTTGTTTCAGGTCTAACTGCCCCAGCATCAAGCCCTGAGGCCATAACCACAACTTTAAAAACCGAACCAGGTTCAAAGCTATCACTTATTGCTGGATTTCTAAAGTAATCATCAGAGTATTTTGAATAGTCTTCGGGGTCATAGGACGGATACGAAGCCATTGAAATAATGCTTCCATTCTTTGGATCCATAACGATAACCGTACCGGACTTTGCTCCGTATTTTTCGATGCCATCTTTTAGTTTTTTTTCGACGTCGATCTGAATACCTTTGTTTATATTGGTAACTATATCTATCCCCTCTACTGCTGAAGCTTGTTTCAAAGTATCGATCATAATCGGGGTACCTTGAGCATCTGCATCTTGCATCACATACCCAGGTTTACCTGAAAGCACAAGATCGTAATACCCTTCAAGTCCAAAATATCCCTTATCCTCTCCTTGACTATTTTTGCCAACAAAACCCAATAAATGAGCTGCAGAGGAAGCTTCCGGGTAGACTCTTAGATCTTGGCTTTCAAAACCAACTCCCGATATGTTCATCGCAGCAATATTTTTCTTATTATCACTATTAACCTTCCTTTTTATAGGTACCCAAACAACATCCTGCGAAGAAAGCACAGATTTTATTCTAGAAGCTTCATCTAAAATATCCTGATTTGAAAGTTTCTCCCCATCTTCTTTTTTTTCAGCCAATATCGGAGCCATCAAGTCCGCAATTCTAGTAACACTGTCTTTGACTTCTGTCAAGCTCGCGTAGATAGTCCAACCTTCATCCCGTCCGGCAAGAATAGATTCATCATCCGCAAGTATGTTGCCCCTGGGAGCGGTTACAGTTTCGCCCACTTGATACTGTTTTCTTGCTTGGTCAGACAGATCTTTGGCCATTATTACCTGCCAATAAAAAAGACGAGCTAAAATTGCCAAAAATGCAAAAAGGAAAAATAAGCCAACAATGCCAAATCTAACCTTCATAATCTAGACAAAAACCACAGCATAAAAAAATTAAAGAAAATTACGGAAGCTTAGCAATTGCCGTATTGTCCGTAAGGTAAACAATATTTGAAGGCTTTATGTAACCCATATTTTCCGCTTCTAAGCTAATTGCGGTTACTGAAGATTTTTTTGCAAAATCGCTTATATATTCTTGTTTTTGTCTTTTGTAGGCTTCTTCCTCCTTTTCGAGCCTTGCAAGCTTCGATCCGGTAAGCGAAGTCTGTATGGTTAGAAAAATAGTTAGTACAACAAATATAAAAATGGATACGTAACCAACAAATACACCCAGGTGCAGTTTTCGTGATGATTTGTTAAAATTTTTGATTTTCATATTGTTATCTTTTTTCAATTACCCGCATTTTTGCACTTCTAGAACTGGGGTTTTCTGATACTTCTTTAGAACTTGGAGTAATAAGCTCGGATACAATCCCAACACCCAAGTTTTCTAGATTTCTCGAAAACTCCTTTACAATCCTATCTTCACCCGAATGGAAAGATATAATAACCATCCTTCCTCCCTTTTTAATAAGATTAAAGGCTTTCGGCAAAGATTCCCTCAAATTTTCAAGTTCGCTATTAACTGCAATTCTTAAAGCAAGGAATATGTTTGTGGCAGAGTTGATCTTCCCGGACTTAGCAACAACTTTCTGAGAAACTTCAATCAACTCACCCACCTTAGATATTGTTTTTAATTTTCTTGCTTTTAATATTTCGTCTGCCAGTTTTGCGGCTTTACCTAACGAAAGTGTCTGCTTAAAAAGGTCTATAAGCTGATCCCTTCGCAAAACGTTAATAAGATCACGTGCCGTAACCTTTTGCGCCTGCTTATTTATCCGCATATCAAGACTGCTCTCTGGATGCATGAAAGACATTCCATAACTCTTACTAGTTAGTTGATAGATATTTACACCCAAATCGTAAACGATCCCGTCAACCTCGCTAAATGCATTCTTACGAGCGAATACATCTATACGGTTAAAATTGCCCAGGACTATCTTTAAACGTCCATTTGTTAAAACGTCAACGCCTAATTCTTTTGAAATACGTTCTTGTGCGATTTCAATACTCGTCTTGTCATCTTCAATCCCAAGAACAATACCGCCTTGTTTTAATATTTCAGCTGTGTGCCCTCCAAAACCCAACGTTGCGTCTATATATTTACATTCCCTAAAACGTGCCACTTTCAACTCTCTAGTAACCTCACCTAACAAAACAGGATAGTGTGCTGTTTTTGTTTCTTGCATAACTACTTGTTTTGAGAAATTTCTAAAAGCGATTGATCCGCTTCTTTCTCAACCTTTTTCTCTTCCTCCTCCCAAAGAGATCGATCCCAAAGCTCAATTCTTTCTCCTAAACCTAAAAAAACTACTTCTCCTGTAATTTTCGCTTGGTCTCTTAAAGACACGGGAACAACGAATCTTCCTTGAGAATCGGTTTCGACCTCAAAAGCCGTTGAAAGAATGAATCTTTCTACACTCCTTATGGGACGAATCACCACCTCGTTTCCGCTTGTAAGTCTTCTTAGTAAACTCTTCCAATAAGAAAGACCAACGATCACCAAACAATTTTCATACCAACGTGCAATAATTATCCTGTTTCCTGTTTCTTTTCTGAACTTCGAAGGAATAGCGAGTCTCCCTTTTGGAGAAAGCTGACTGTAGAATCTTCCTAAAATCATATGTTATTCGGGCAGGAATTGTCATATTATCAGATATTTTGTACTAATTGTTCACTACTTCTCACCACTTTAAACCATTTTTATATATTTTCACGGCCATGTCAAGGGGAATAATACCCGAACTACGCTGCAATTACGGTAATTAGCATCCACACACTATGAGATTGTTACAATACTAGCTTGAAGCAATAAAAACGCCTATATCGGGGCTAGAACCATTTTGAAGCTTAATCCACGATCCATCTTTGAAGTAATTTATATTATCACCCATCATATTAACAGTACCCGGAAACACACCCTTCTCTGACGTAAACACACCATTCGGGGCGCCGGTTGCACCCGCAAGATCCTTTGAAATACCAAAGGTCTGCATTACCACAAAAAATCCTGCTTTTGGAGCTTTATCCAACTTGTATGTAAAACCACCGTCAACACTTGATAAATGAGATGTGTCAGAAAGCAAGGCGAAATCCGTCGACACCTTACCCATAAGCTTCCCTTTATCGTCCCTAAACCTCAAGGTTAGGGTTCCCTTATTCACTCCTTCATCATATCTGAACTTTCCAGAAGATTCAGATCCCAGAAGAAGGTCACGATCAAGAAAAGTAATTCCTGATAAACTGACACTCCCTGGAACACCCTGAGTTCGCCCGTCCGGAAGAGTGTAAAGAAGTTCATAATCAATAGACTTTGCACCCTCTAGAAGCTTTTCTACATGAAGTTTGAGCCAATGACCATCCTCACTTGGGGTGAGAGAGGCAAATGGGCGTTTATCAAAAGGTATTTCAGCAGCTACTTCGTCTTGAGTTTCATTCCCCTTATTTGAGGATTTCTTGATAAATAAAAATACAAGGAAAACAACCAAAAGGCCAACTCCAAGAAGGATAAAGGGCAAATATTTCTTCATTAAAATATTATTTCAACAAACCCAATTATTTGTCAACAAGCTGTTTTGGCATTTTGTCCTCAAACCAACTATCAAGCTTGCCAACACCAACTTTTGTTTGTAGCGTGGTATCCCTATCCCGTATGGTAACTTCATCATCTGACAACGTATCATAATCTACAGTTATGCACCATGGAGTTCCAATCTCGTCTTGTGCGTAATAGCGTTTACCGATATTTCCCCTTGCATCAAAAGAAACTCTTATTTTTGATTTAAGTTTATTAAAAACGTCTTTTGCTTTATTTACAAGCTCATCTTTATTAGCAACTAGTGGAAAAACGGCAGCCGTGAATGGAGCGATTCTTGGGTCAAGCTTTAACACAGCCCTTTTCTCATCCTCCCAGTATGAATCCAAAAGAAAGAACAAGGTTGCACGGTCTACACCACCCGAAGTCTCAATTACCCAGGGGGTGTATTCTTTTTGTGATCCAGAATCTTTGTAAGTTAATTTATGTTGGGTCAAATCCCAACTACCTCTATGATGAATTCCCTCAAACTCACTCCACCCGAATGGTGCATTATACTCTATATCACACGCATACTCGGCATAATGCGCCTTTTGATTTTCCTCATGGTCTCTAAACTTAAGATTGTCCTTTTTAATCCCCAAGTTTATATACCAGTCCATTCTTTCTTTTTTCATCTTCTCAAAAAAAGTCTGTGACTCCCTTTCATCCGGCTCGACAAAATACTCAAGCTCCATCTGCTCAAACTCACGGCTTCTAAAAGTAAAGTTTCCGGGAGTTATTTCATTTCTGAAAGCTTTTCCGATCTGGGCTACTCCAAACGGTATTTGGACCCTTGTTGAATCGACTATATTTTTAAAGTTTGTAAAAACGCCTTGAGTAATCTCTCCACGAAGGTATGCTTTTTCTTTAGGCTCGGTCGTTCCCAAAAGAACTTCCGTCATCAAGTTGAATGTTTTGGGTTCGCTCCACTCGACTTTTTTGTCATGAACTTTTTCGTGTTCCTTAATTTTATCTGCATTATCAGCTCTTACTCTTTTGTGGCATATTTTGCATTCAACAAGAGGGTCACAAAATGAATCCAAATGACCGGACGCTTTCCAAACATTGGGGTTCATGATTATCGAGGTGTCGATTCCAACCACATTATCATGCATGTATACCGCCCACTTCCACCACTCATTTTTTATATTTCTTTTTAGCTCGGTTCCCACTGGTCCATAATCCCAAAATCCCTGATATCCCCCATATATTTCGCTATCTGGATATATAAAACCCCTGCGTTTAGCAAGCGAAGAAATTTTTTCCATTAAATCCATAGGCATATTATATAAGCTAGAGCGTACAAATATCAAAGGCTAAGTTTTTAGACAAACAACTTCTTACCCACCCTTTGAGATGAAATTTTTTTCTCCAAAACAGTATTAATAAAACCTTCTAGGTCATTAAGTTTCTTTCCTTTTGGCCAAAATCCCAAGGAAACCAGAAGATCGTAAATAAAATCATTTTTGATCGCAATAAGGTTGGTATTTTCTGATATCTGCTTTAATATGCTTGCCAAAAGGTCATAAATGTTTTCATTCACTTCATTTTCCTCGGTTGATTTACCAACTGCTTCGGCAACATAATAGCTTAGAGCAAGTTTTTTTAAGTTTTTTCTTATTTCAGCGTATGAGCTCAATACTTCAACTTCCTGAATGTAATCAAAACCGGATGAGGTCTGGGCCGAGAACTTTATATTATTAAAAACTTCCAAGGACCCTCTTTTTCTACTTTTTGGCCTTCTTACCCCTTTTGCAATCATAACCTTCTTTCCATGATTTTTAGTAAACACCATAAATATGCAATCGGTTTCCAAATAGTCGATTTTTGCAATAACAATTCCACAATCAGAGTAGTTACGAGAGTGAGACATAAAAGGGTTTATATTGAAATCCTAATCTCCTTATCGGAGTTAAGATAAACTTCCTGCACCTCCTTGCCCAGTTCAATAGTATAGAGTGGCGAATCCTTGCCAGGTTGTTTTTGTATCATTTCTTGGTATTGCCCGCTAATCTTGAAGGGAAGTTTGTATTTTAGTTCTACCTTTATAACCCCCTGTGGTCTTAACTCAAAATAGCCCGCGTAGACAGTTTTATCAAATTCGACGTAGGGTTCGGATCTATCCTCTAGTCCGTCTATAGATATCAACTCACTACCCTTAGGTACATAGATTCTTACCCAGTTAGGAAGAACGGAATTTAACCATCCGTCCTGTTTTTCGGGATTTTTATACGTTATGGTTACATTTTTTTCCACAGATCCGTCCTTCTTGATATCTACAACCTGAGAAACTTCTTGAGTTGCATATAAGTTTGATTTTCTGCCACCAAGATTTGCATCATTAATCAAAAGATAATCACCATCATAGTCAGCCACACTCCCTGCAATCCTAAACCCTTCGACTGCGCTTTGTTCACTTTCGTCGGTTAAATAGAATAGCACATGCTTCTCTGTCAAAGACTTAAAAGCCGCCTCAAAAAGTGCCGGTAGCTTCTCCTTGGGCTGTCCTAATGCATTTGACATAATAGAGTTCATAAGAGGGCCAATAATTTTTTTTCTGTTATCGGAGTTTGGCGGGGCATATATAATTTTCCCTGTTCCTGCAGGATCCCAAACAATGGGTCCCTCTACGTCTGCGAAGCTTTCAAGCTCATGGATAACCTGCGCACAATTGCACTCCGGAATTATTTCTGTGCTGAAGTTTCCAAACCCGGGAACGCCAATAGGTCCAATTACATTAAGAAGGTTGACCAATGTTTGGGTATCAACAGCAATTATCCCATCGACATTTTCTATTCCTACTTTGGAGGATTCGTCCAGAAATAGTTTCATGGATGTTGCAAAATCAGGTGACCAATTCATATCTCTTAATCTGAGATTTTTTGATAAAACGTAAGGACCTTTTATATAATCTATTATCGGCTTTGGAGCCTCGATGGTGGGTTTGTATTTCGCATCGAGGTTATAAATATCACTTGAATCAACCGGGCTAAACTTAGCTTTATCCACATTCATTATTGAGTAGGCAGTTATAAATCCACCGGTCGGCCTTAACTCTTTATCGTTTTGAAAGATAACGAGGTAAGTTCGAGGTTTATCAACTCCCAGTAAAGAGGGGGCTTTCTCAAGTAGAGGCTTACTCTCCTTAATTACTGTTGTTCCTTCATCCACCAAGCTCAATACCTCTTTTAGCTTACCCCTAACCTCGTATCCTGCAAATTTTACAGGATACAGGTCTGGATTAACCACCGAAAGCTCAGAGCTAATATGGTCCGCATCACTTATTATTTTGTCGATATCGGGTAAAACCTTGGGAATCGCGCTGACTATAAAATCAATCCTATCAGCTGCAGTTTTTTCACCACCTTCGGAAACGCTTCCTCCAGAAAAACCGACTAGGTCTGCATATGGCTCAAGTGTGGTAGTTAATGTTATGGCAATATTAATGCCCGAAACCCCCGCTTCAATAAAGTGCCCACCGTCTGCTATATACCTTCCCAAAAAAGGTACCACTTTCATCCAACTAATTAATCCATATGCTCCCCTTAATTTAATAAGATCTCCATTTGTACTATTAAGCGAGTTTTTAAGTTGTACCATGTCATGACTCGAAACTGCCTGCTTAACTTCCGATGCTCTACCCTGTAAGGATCTGGCTTTAAGGTAAATCTTTACACCAGCCAGGATGTTGAGAACCAAAAAGACCACTACAAAAGCAACAATTGATAAAATCACCTTTCTTTTTGGGTTTTTAATCTTTCCAGCTGAAACCGGATTTTTATCTGTATCAATCATTTTCAGCTCACGACTCTCAACACTGTTGTAATTTTTGTTAGATTGCATATCTTTATCCACAGCCGGTTCAACTTCTTGAAAAGCTGGCTTATATTCTTTTTCTCTTGGTTTTATCTGTGGAATAAAATTGTCAGCCATACTACTAATACTAAATGATTTGGCAACAAAATAGCAAAGGCAAGTTTACGCTGCACCTTTCCCGCTAAGCATCGCCCAGGGGGTTTTAAGAAGTATAAGTATATCGAGCCAGATGGATCTTTTTTCTGCGTAATACGCGTCCATAGCAATTCTTTTGTCAAACTTCACATCGCTTCTACCCGTAACTTGCCAATAACCTGTAATTCCGGGTTTTGCTTTATGCATTTTTTTGACGTACTTATCTGTACCGGGAAACTTAGCTGTTTGTTCCTGCAGTTCCTCAGGAAGGTATGGCCTGGGACCAACTATACTCATTTCCCCTTTTAGAACGTTGAAAAACTGGGGTGTTTCGTCAATCGAGTACTTCCTAATAAACTTGCCTACATTTGTAATCCGTGGATCATTCATAATTTTATAGTTTCCCCTAGTATGCCTTTCAATGTGGGCTGCCCTATATTTGGGATCTGTCTCAAGCAGTCTATCCGCCATGACCATCATCGATCGGAATTTATATAGCCTAAAAATTTTCCCATCTTTCCCGACTCTCTTCATATGGCTGTTGTTGGGCTCAACAAGAACTGGACCTTTTGAGCTGATCTTTATTGCCAGGGAAGTAATGAACATAACAGGAGAAAAAATAATAATAAGTAAAAGCGAACCGACAATATCTATAGTTCTTTTTACAAAATCGTAAAACATACTAGGGCAGGATTATAACATAGGTAGAACGAATAGTTACAGATATTCTTTCTTGCCTTTTTCTTTTAAATATTTAACTATGTCTCCAACCTTCCCGCTCATATCCTTTTTGCAGACCAAAAGTGCATCATCGGTATCCACAACAAAAAGATCGTCAACTCCCACCAAAGCCACAAAATTCTTGTCTGCTTTTTGAACATAGCAACCGTTTGATTCCATTTCAAGAACGTTGTCGCCAGGCATGTACTGCTTATTTTCTGCACGGTATTTAAAAAATGACTCCCAAGTACCAAAGTCAACCCAATCAAAAGGAAGTAGTGCAACATAGCCTTCTTCAAATATGTGCTGGGTAACATCTTCTGTAGGACCTTTTTCCATTTCCGAATACACTTCTCTAACACCAGCACCGTTTCTTTCACCAATGCAAGTTTTTATTTTTTGCAACGACTCGTACCAGTTAGGAGCATGTGTCTTGTAGGCCTCAAGAAGGGCTTTTGGTGTCCAAGAATAGTGATTTGCGTGCACCAGAATAGACTTTTCTTGGATATACTTGTCTGCCTCTTCTTTCGTACTCCGCCACAAAAATTTTTGGATTTTATAAAAATCAACGCCAGCAGTATCGACAAGTTTTGGCCCGCAGACTAAATAATCAACACCCATTACTCCAAAATCCGGCCTAAACCCGCCAGTCACCATCTTTCCTTCCTTTTTAACAAGTTTCTCGGTTTCCTCAATCATTTCTAAAAACTTGTTCGTTGGGGTTCTTAAAACATCTGCTTGAACCAAAAAAAATGGCTCGTCGGGATCTTTTTGTTCTAACATTAGGGCCATATATCCTGCAGCTGGACCAGTATTCCTAAGTTCTGGTTCTACAAAACAATTGTCTTTAGGAATATCGGGGGCTTGCTGGGAAACTAAATCCATCTGGTCAACAGTTGTTTGTATATATATTTCTTGGGGTCTAAATTTTTCCCTTAAAGCCTCGTAATTAATTTGAAAAAGGGATTTTCCATCAAAAAGCTTCAAAAAATGCTTAGGGTGGTCAACTCTGCTCATTGGCCACATCTTAGTACCCACCCCACCACAAATTATTACAGGTCTCATGTCTTATTTATAAGTTCCAAAAATTTCTCCTCAAAATTTCGAGATCCGAACCTTTTTGCATTATTCACCAAATCATTCGTCTTAAAATCCATTCTATCAAATCTTTTCACGGCGTCAACTAACGTGTCAATAGTCTGTTTGTTAAATAGAACTCCTGTTTTACCATCAACTACAGTATCACAAGATCCGCCTTTCATATATGCAATCACTGGCGTTCCACAGGACTGCGCCTCAACTGAAGCGATTCCAAAATCTTCGTTTTGGGGCATGATAAGAGCCCTAGCTAATTGATAATATTTTTTTAATTTCATATCACTTACAATTCCCACAAATTCGATATTTTTATATGCAATCTTTTTCAGATTTTTTTTCTCAGATCCGTCTCCTATAACAACAAGTTTTCTTCCAATCCTGTTAAATGCCTCAACCGCCAGTTTAACTTTCTTATAAGGAACCAGTCTGCTAACCACTAAATAGTCTAATTTTTTAACATTTTCCTTTTTTGTTTTTTGGACAGGATTAAAATAGTCAACATTCACAGGCGGATAAATAACAACAGAGTCGCGCTTGTAATACTTTTTTATTCTTTTCTTAACATCATTTGATATAGCAATCACAACATCAGCTCTTTTGGAAGCTATTTTATCCCAATATTTTGCATAGTTGAGAAATGGTTTTGAAAAAAATTTATAAAAGGGAATTAAACTTAAGGGCCACTGAGGCTTTTTGTAATAAAATCTTTTCTGGCTCCATAAATATCTGGTAGGCGTCAGACAAATTGAAACGTGTTTTGTTTTAGGCTTGACTATTACACCTTTCGCCGCCTCACTTGAAACAGAAACTACCAAATCATAATTATCAAAATTAAATTGTTCAAACGCAATTGGGGTGAGCCATCCTAAAAGTTCATGAAAATTCCTAAAAATAGGTATTTTTTGAATAAAAGACGGATAGATTCTTGGAAATATCTTCGCCCATGGGGCCTTTTGAATATCTGCCACCGCACAATAAAGCGGTGCATTGGGAAAAATTTCATGAAGCGCAAGAAGAACCCTCTCTGCACCTCCCCATTTATTTATCCTATCGTATACAAGTGCTACTTTCACTTTCTTTCTCCTCTCAAAACTTCTCGCTAGCAAACTTTTTATAAACTAAAAGAGTTTCCCCTGCCATCTTTTCCCAAGAATATCTCAGGGCATATTTTCTGGCACCTTTAATCAAGCTAAAACGCTTAGTACTTTTATCCGTACTCAAATCAATGACACGCATCATTTTTCTGGAAATATCAAACTCATCATTTGCATCAAAATATATCGCATGGTTTCCATATACTTCTCTAAATACCGGGATATCAGAACAGACAAGCAAAGTTCCGCTGGCAATGGCTTCAACTCCAGGCAGGCCAAATCCTTCTGAAAGTGAGGGAAACACAAAAGCAATTGAATGATTTAAAAGCACTTTGTAGTCAGCCTCCGACACAAACCCAAGCAACCTAACATACTCTGTCGCCCTGCTGGCTGAAACATCCTTTTTTAACCGTGTAAGAAAAATACTCCTCGAAGTTGTTATAGCTAGTTTTGCTTTCCACTTTAATTTGTCATTTAATATCGTCATTGCAGAAACAAGCCGCGATAAGTTCTTATGCGGGTAAGCATTTCCGGAGTATATAAAATACTCATTTGCTTTAAGCCCATAATTTTTGAGTATTGTATTTGCTCTTTTCTCATATATCCAGTTAAATACTGACTGATCAAAACCCTCATAAGTAACATAAACCTTATTCTTGTTAATCCTATAAATTGACATGACATCCCTCTTTACATATTTTGATGGCACAATGACTGCGGAGGATTCCACAACTGCTTTATAAAAGGCAATTTTATAGCCAATGCGTCGTATCAAATAAAAAAACCAGGGAAGGGTTGTGGCTTCTCCTCCAACAAATCTATGCATCAAAGTGTCGTGTATTGTTACAACAAATTTTCCAAAATATAAAATAGGTACATTAAAGTGAGGAAAATGTACAATATCAGGTTTATTTTTGTACAAGACAAAGGGAAGAAAAATCTGCTCGCCAAAAGTGTAGTGTCTAAAATCAAACAAAATCTTCCTCCAATTTTTAGGAAAAGTTAATTTTTCGTAATACTTTCTTCTAAGAAGAACTATATATTCATTTTCATAATCAAGCGCTTTAAGACTTTCAACCAAGCTCATAACATACCTGCCCAAACCGGCGTGTTCCAGTCCATATAATCTTGCATCAATTATTATTTTCATTTGATAAAAATTAACCAAAAACGATTGTTTTTGTTACCCTTAAAAACTTAAGAAACCCAATTCCTAATAGTATGATTAGATTCAGGATCAAGGGATATCTGGACCATAGGCTTTTTGTGTAAAACATGCGCATTGAATCAACACCTGTTGTTCGATATCTAATTTTTTCGGAAAGTTTAACTTTTTTCTTTGTCATACCATCAGCCTTTCCTTTTGAAACACCTTTAAAGTGGATAATTTTTACTTCCGGAAAATAAACAATCTTCCAACCAGAGTTTTTAATCCTCCAGCAAAGGTCAATATCCTCACCATCTAAAAAATAATCCTCATCAAACCAGTCTAATTTATCTAAGATAGACCTTCTTGTAAGAAAGTAAGCACCTTGAGCAACATCTATTTCGTGCAGTTTATCGGGAGAGAGATATCCATACCAATATTTTGAAAAAAGTTTGGATTTTGGAAAAATCCTATCAAGTTTCAAAAATAGGTGTGTCAAACCAATCCAAGGTGTAATAAATGCACGTCTTGCATCTTTATCCAGACCACGGCCATCCGGAAGCTCCATTTTGCAGGTAATTACACCAACATTTTTATGTTTAGAGATATAATCTAACGTTTCCCTAATCGTACTTTCATAAACAAAAGTGTCGGGATTTAAAAAAAGAATGAATTCTCCATCTACGATTTTTCTTGCTACGTTGTTGCCTGCAGCAAAACCTAAATTTTTTGTATTTCTTACAAGAGTAACCCAAGGAAACTTCTTCTCAACCATCTCCGCTGAGGCATCACTGGAAGCATTATCAATCACTATGACCTCACAAGCAATCCATCGTATAGCTTTTTGCAAAGAAATAAGGCATTTTGACAAAAGACCTGAGACATTATAACTAAGAATAACGATAGATAGACTAGTTTTTTTCATTTTTTGAAGCATAATAGTACAAGGCATCTAAGTCTTTTGCGCTCGTATTCCAAGTGTAGTTTTTCTTAACAAGTTCTCTTGCATTTCTCCCTAACTTTTCGCGAAGTACCCTACTTTTAATAACCTTAACAGCATTAAAAGCTAACTTAGAAAAATTGTCACTTACCAACGCCTCTTTCCCGTTTACCGCTTTAATCCCCTCAATCCCCTGACGGGTTGTAACTATTGACAATCCAGACGCCATAGCTTCAAAAAACTTTGTTCTGCTACCACCACCACTCTTCATTGGAGCTATTAAAAGCCATGATTTCTGGTAAGGCTCAATAGATTTTTCAACAGGAACCTCTTCAATAAGAACATCTTTTAATCCTTTATATCCAGCAAGAACTTTTGGTGCAATCTTGCCGGTAATCCAAAGCTTTGCATTTGGCACTTTATTTTTAACTTTAGGCCAAATATTTTCAAGGAGTATAGTCGCCCCCTCTTTATTCTGCATCCAATGGAAGTCTGCGTTACCAAAAAGAATTAACGGTGTCTCGCTCTTTGTATAAACCTTCTGACTAAACTGGCCGTAATCAACTCCATTTGGAATAATATAAACATCGCTTCTTCTACTCAATCTTCCAATTAAATTTTTATCTTCTTCCGAGACCGCGGAAATATAGTCTGCTTTTTTCCAAAAATGCATCTCCCACTGCCTCAGCTTAAAAACATCAATATAAAGAATTGGTTTTAGAAAGGCTTTATACCAAGGAAGTGTCTGAGTGTAATGCTCATACACTTTATAAAATATTGTCTGTTCGATAAATATTATCGGAATATCAGTTTTAGGAATATAGGGCATTACATAGAAATTTTCCGCATGTATCAAATCATATTCTCCAGAATGCAATTCTTCTTGAACTTTCTCAAATACCCCATCGGTCCAATTTCTAATAACCAAAAAGGGGTAAAGACTAAATCCTGTCCTAAAAATATTTTTTAGAGTCCAAGGTTTTTCTGGACGTTTGAAAACAATGACTTTTTTGCAATAACGTTTCATTTCCGAAACATACTTTTCTTCAGAGGAGGATTTTATAAATGAAAAAAGAGTTATCTCGTGCTTCTTTCCAAGATATTTAATAAGATTATATGAACGGGTCTGCCCCCCACCCACAGGCGGATACGGAAGATACGGCGTGAGCATTAATATTTTCATAATTATAATTACTAATAAATTCTTTAATAATTAGCTACTTAGCAATTGGTTCATTCAAATCAGCAATAAAATATATTCCAGCATCTTTAATTACTTTATAGTGGTTTTTTATATATATACTATCCGCATCGTTTGGTGTCACAGTTGCGTAGTAATCTGCTCCTTCTTTAATCAAAGTATTAAAGTCAGAATCCACAGCAGGCCAACCCCAACGGTGTGTTTGATACAAAAATGCTGTATCTCCGTTGTATGGCGCAATTACTAAGCTATTCTTTGGCGTCAGCTGATCAACAGCTTCTCCCGCAGCAATTATCTCGGGATGATTAATATTATAATCATCTTTAATTCCGTAAAAACCAACAAATAACATCATTACTATTGAAAAAACTAGAATTATCCTTGAGATGACTTTACTTAAGTTTTCTGCTTTTACCAAGTAAAGTGCTCCGGCACCACAGGCAAGAGATATCGCTGGTATACAAAATGTTTGGTAATAATCATGTCGAACGTTTGCCGTCGCAACAACAGTCACATAAAGAACTGTTCCAAATAGAAAAGATTGGATAAAATAATTTCCTTTTTTGACCCATGATGTTCCCAATATAAATAGAGGCAATCCCCATGCCGCAAGAATAAGCTTTCCTAGGCGTTCGTAGAAAATCCATCTCCAAAATGCTGGCCTAAAACGGATATGGTCACCGTTAAACATCCAGGTGTAGAAAGGGATCCCCTCAGGAAACTGAAAAATCCAAGCACGCCAGAGAAAAAATGGCAAGAAAATAATATCCAAAAAAATAAAAAGCCTGATTGTCAGCTTACCATTTTTTATAATTTCTTTAACTGAATACTTGGAAAAAAGAAGATAAATCATAGGCATACCAAAAAACGCGACAAAAGGTTTAACTAAAATTGCAACCGACATTGCAAGCGCGGATAAGTACAGGAAGTAAAACCTTTCTCTGTCAAAAAAGTACACAAAGAAGACCAGCGACAAAAGCCCCAACGAGGTAGCTAGGGGCTCGGGGAGGATTACTCTTGTAAAATAGATGTTATACGGGATAAAAGCAAAGAAAAATGCGGAGAACACTCCTCCCCAATTACCTATAAAGCGTTTCCCCAACATATAGATAAAAAGAATTGAAAAAAGAGATGAAATAATCGAAACCAATCGTCCCAGTGCTTCAAACGACACTTGCGGCAGCATAAAAACTAAAGATGCATGAATTACATTAAAAAGCGGGAATTCGACAAAACGATAGCCTTTTGGATTAAATATCCCGCTTTGAATGCTTGAAATATCATGATACTTCGGAAAAAGAATACTAACTCCGTGCTCAACATATTCTCTGGTAACCGACGCTGTGTCAGCCTGCCTCCAGGAATGCCAGTCTGCAAGAGGTGAATTAATCTTATAAAGCCTAACCAAAAAGGCAAAAGCAAGAATTAATACCAAATAAAAAATGGGCGTTTTAAATATTGTTTTTATTCTTTTCATGCTTATTTTTTGTTCGAGCCTTGGGCTACTGCCAAACCAACTCCAACCACAATCCAAAAAATAGTTGCTGTCTTTGATGCTTCGAATACATCAATAAAGACTGCGTTTGACAAAAATGCCAGATACATTGAGATTATACCGGCAAGAAGATACTTAGAAAAGCCGACTGTTCTCCTATACGCCCTCCAAAGCTTTTTAAAAACAAAATAAAGAACCATAAAAAAAGATAAAATGCCCAAAAAACCAGTTTCACCCAACGCCCTTAAATAGTCGTTATCCGTTGCAAGGCCCAAGGATGAATATCCTGTTCCAAAGAATGGGTTTTTATAAAAAGCCCTCAGTGCTCTTGGCCACTCAATGTTTGTCCGTATCGCAAGCGATCTGTATACTCCCAAATCAACTGTATCTGTTGGTTCACCGGGTGCAATGTCCGGAATATTTTGATCTTTCGGTATTTGGTTTTCATCAGCAATGGGAAGCGTTGGAATATTAAGTTTCCCCCGGGACTCTTGCAGACTATTTGTGCTTGTAAAGCTGGAAAAACTCTGAAGAATGTTAACTCTGACTGTTGCAATAATCCTATCTCTTAAAGCAGACGGATAAACAAAAATTAGACCAAATGCTACTGCCAAAAGAATAAGTAGTTTTTTGTTTCCAATAAGTAAAAATGAAATAAATACTCCCAAAAACACTGCGAGAAAAGAAAACCTGGCAGCAGTTAGCACGAGCATTGCGAAAGAAAGAACTGAAACAAATATACAAAAGGCAAAACTTTTGTATTCATGGCTTTTCCAAAGATAGACGCTAAGAGGAATTGCAAGACACACCACGATCATTAAAAAAACGGCAAGATCGTAATGTCCTGCAAATGTGGAGCTTATTCTATCCCCCACGCCTAGAAAATACACTTTCCCTTTAGAAAGTTCTGCATTTGTGGTAGATACGGCTGGAAACGACAGCCATTTTTGACCAATTGCATAAAAATTAACTAAAAGGGCAACCAAAAAGAGAATAGAAACAATTTTTTTTCTTAGTTTCGAGGATTTGGCAAGAGTGTATGCAACCGGCATGAACACCATAAATTCAAACCGTCTGGCAAGATGCAAAATTCCTAAATTTAGCTTTATGGTCTTTGTAAGAATCACTCCTGAAATTGTTGAAAACACTCCAATTGCAAAAAATGCAAACAATACGTAAAACAAATCTGAACGAGTAAACTCGCCGAGCTTCCTCTTGGAGGTTATATAAACTAACCATGAGACGAAACAAATAAAAATTACAATATCATCTAGACGCACTGAAACAAATGTTCCAGATATCGATAGCAGCGGGAACTTCATGTAAAGAGGAATAAATATTAATGAAAACAAAAGCCCCCAAATAGCAGCTTTCTTTGTATTAAACTCTAGTAATAATTTTTGCATATTGTTTGGAATAGCCAAACTTACCGATAACTGCAAAGGCAACCATTCTCAAAAAAATAAATAAATACATCAAAAGTTTCAACAAAACACTTTGCACTAAACCAAAGTGTTTTTTATAAAGATATAAAAGTCCTCTAAACTCCCCCAACCATTGGGTATACTGAGGCGAAATTTTCGAGCTAGCACCCCCTAAGTGAACAATTTCGGAGTCATTTGTCCATCCAGTTTTAAAGCCTGCCCTGCTCGCCCTTAAACAAAAGTCAACATCTTCCCCGTACATAAATATTTTCTCATCAAAAAAACCAATTTTACTAAAGACTCGCGAGGCTACAAGCATTACAGAACCAGACACCCACTGTGCCTGACCAAGTTCTTTTTGTGTTTTTGCCTGGTAGGAAGGAAGCCTTACAAATTTAGCTAAAACATCGTCAATACCGGAAATCCAAACAAAAACAGGAAAAAAGTATGGCAACTTCCCGCCGTTTGCTTGAAATTTTCCATTCTTGTATACAAGCTTGCACGAGGTAATATCAGAATGGGCTTTTATGGCATAATTAAACAACCGATCAATTGCCCCCGCCCTAACAATGGTATCGGAATTTAAAAGAAGGACGTATCTGGAATTTTTATAAACTCTTTGTATTCCATCATTGTTTCCTTTGGCAAATCCATAATTTTTGTCATTCTCAATAACCTGAATATTTTTAAACTTTGTCTTTAACTTCTCAAACGATCCATCTGTTGAAGCGTTATCAACCAATAATAGTTTAAAACTAGCCTTTGGCGGATATTTAAAAACCGAAGACAAACAAGTAGATGTTTCCTCATAGGTATTATAGTTTAAAACCACAATTGACATATCAACCATTTTTAATTCTGTAAAAAGTTTTTGATAAAAGTATAAAAGACAAGATGATAGATATCCAAACGATTATGCGCGATAAAATTGTTGACGGATAGTACCTTAAGGTTACTTTTGTCTGCCAAAGCTGCCCACCTTCAGTGAACATGGATGCGCCTTCGTAACGCGGGCTTAGAGTTTCGGCTTCATAAGGCTCGAGTCCGTTTATAAAAATCGAATCTCTCAAGGGATAGCTGACCTCTTCAAGGTATGTACTTTGGGTTTGATCTTTGATATAGGAAAATGCTTCTTCCGGAGGATAATTTAGCACCAAAGGAGGAATAGGAAACTTTGAAAGGCCTTGAAAGACTAAATTATAATAATAAACAACATATTTTCTATAATTATTTGAGAAATAGGCAGAAACATTTTTAACTTCTGTAGTATCACCGGAAAGAATAGACTTTGCCGACTGCGGAAGTGCGGGAAAGTCAACAATTGAATGGGGGCCGAATGGCCAAATCATATAAAGAAGGAGTATGACAGAAAAAGCAATAAACGTGGTTTTAAAAAGCTTCCTCATTTTTGATTACTGGAACAGGCGGGCCCTACCCAACTTGTAATTTAAATTCTTATTCCTCCTTTCGCCTATTTGCTTTGCGGGTACACCACCAACTATTACCCTAGGGGAAACATCTTTTGTAACAACCGCTCCTGCAGCAACAACCGCACCGTCTCCGATTTTCACCCCGGGAAGGATAATCACCCTAGGTCCGACAAAGACATAATTTCCTATTTCCACACTTTCTTGACGTGCTACAAAATCCTCTGAGGAAATGTCGTGCTCTGCATTAAAAACCATTACAGATGACGCAATGTCTGTATGGCTACCAATTGTAAGTTTGCTTCTGCCGTCTAAAAAGGCATGGTCACCAATAATGGTATCGTCGCCAACGGAGATGTTTCGAGGGTCAAAAAAACTTGCCCACATATGAACGGTTGAGCTGCTTCCAATCTTCATACCCGAGAGTCTATAAAAAAACTTCCTCACCCCGTGGAAGGGAACGTGCCCTATCCACCTCAGAAGCATTAATTCAAAATCTAAAAAATAATTAAAAATTCTAGTGGTTATTTTGCTAAAAGCAACGCTCCAACTTAAGTTCTTTCCATTTTTGTCTCTAAATATGCTTTTCATATACTAAAGAGTCGATAACATTCAAGGTCTTTCTAGCCGTTTTTTCCCAACTGTACATTTTTGCTCTTTCCAAACCCTTTTCTCTTAAACTATTATACTGTTTCCTGCTCATATTCAAAACCTTTGTAATACCATCCGCTATTGACTTGGGGTTCTTGGGGTCAACAAGTACTCCTGCGCTTCCTACAATCTCAGGAAAACTTGCAGAATTTGACACAACCACCGGAGTGCCGCAGGCCATTGCCTCAAGAGCAATAAGTCCGAACCCTTCCCACAACGAAGGCGTTGCGAACACTTTTGCTCCCGCCATAAGCGGTGCTTTATCTTCCTCTGGAAAAAAATCGGTAAAGATAATTCTGTCCTCGATACCAAGTTCCTTAACTTTTTTAAATATATTTTCAAACATCCAACCTTTTTTCCCCGCAATGACAAGCATTACTCTAGGAAAATCAGAGGAAATATTGAAAAAGGCTTCGATTAATCCTTCTACATTCTTGTTTGGTTTCAGGGTTCCTAAATAGAGTATATAGTCATCAACTATGTTGTAGCGTTCTTTAATACGTCGCACATCTTTATGCGGTACTTTGGAAGTAAATTTACTTGAGTCAAACCCCAGCTCGGTTACAACAACTTTTTTTGAGGCAAAAGGATAATGTCGTACAATATCTCTGGAGGTAGCTTCTGAAATTGCGAGGATCTTTTTAGAGACTAATATTGAGATAGCACTCCAATACTTCAACTGCCAATACACAATTTTTTTAAATTGGCCCGAAAACTTGAGGTATCCAAGGTCCATAATTGAACACACTCTAGGCACAAAGGAAAATGGTACCGTATAGTGGCTTGGGGAAAGAAGAAGGCTGACCTTATTGGGATTGATAAGTAGGTGTGGCAGAAGCTTTGTCAAAACCCAAAGACCTTTCCCTTTAATAATCTTGTACTCCCAAACTCCAGATACTTCCTTCGGCAGGTCCGCGACTGCTTCCCTACTAAGGTATACTACAAACTTAAATCTCTCTTTCCAAATGTCCTGTAGTTTGTATATTGCTTGCAGCAATTCATAGGCATAAACATTAACACCTAGGCGTTGGTTTATGTTTGCCTCATTGGCATCAATTGCTATTGTCTTCATAGTCTACTTTTTATACATACGATAAATTTCAAGCGTTTCCTTAGCGGCATTCTCCCACGAAAATAGGCTCCTTCTTATCAATCCGCTTTTAACAATATTCTCTTTTGACTTGATCGCGGTTTTAATGCCTTCAGAAATTGATTCTACACTCCTCGGGTCGACCAAGACGGCTGCATCACCTGCAACTTCGGGCATGCTTGAAATATTACTCGTTACCACCGGACATTCGCATCCAAAGGCTTCCAAAATCGGAAGACCAAACCCCTCATACAAAGAAGCATAGACCAAAGATGTTGCACCACTATATAAAGCCGCAAGTTCGGAATTTGAAGCGTTTGCAACAATTAGACCTTTTCTTAGTCTAACTTCAGCAGCTGTTACAACCACTAAAGTTTTAGGGAAACTTTTTGGAAGCATAAGCATTGCCTCATAAATTTTATCTATATTTTTTCTTTCTCCCCAACCTACAACTAAGAGATAGTCACCGTTAATATTAAATTTCTTCTTGATGCTTGCCACTTCCTGTCTGGACCTTTTAGTAAACTCACTACCCGCCGCCTCATAAACTACTTTTATCCTTTTGGGGTCGATGGCTAAATATTTAACGATATCGGCTTTTGTGGATTTTGAAACGGCAATTATCATGTCCACCTCTTTTTTTATCCATCCATATCTTCTTTTGTGAACAGCCACCACATCTCTTAAACTGTCTTTTATGAATGACCCAGGATAAATGATGGGCACTAAGTCATGGATGGTTGTTACCTTAAAAGCTTTGGTTGGAGGCTGGGCCCAATCGGAAGAGTGAAACACATCCTGGTTACCAATAAGGGTCTCAACGGGTAATGTGTGAAGCCTGTTCCAAACAAAATCTGCAGCAACAGGAGGAAAAGGAAAAAATGAAGCCCTAGCCTTCTTGCTGCTAAGAGTAGAAAAAAAACCTCTTAACTCAGATATTCTTCTTAGGGACCCTCCAAATAATGTTAATTCATCTTGAGAATCAGATTTGAGGATGGATTCAACCAAACTCTTTGTATATCTTGAAACACCCGTTCCGTACAATATTCCTGAAATATCAATCCCAACATCCATTACCTCAAATTATATCTAATTATTGACTGTATTCCTATTCTCTGGCAAACAAATCTACCTTAATCCGAAAAAAATTTGCTATTGCATTATTCTCCCAATTCTCTGGATATCGGGTTAGCTGCCAGAAAGGAACTAATCCTGAATTTGGAAGCTGATCAACAGTTAATGCTTCACCACTACCATCCGGTTTATAACTTCTTAAGTATTTTACCGTTGAATCAAATGCATCAGAGTAGTTTTTTGCCACATAAACATCTTCTGCCAAACTCGAGGCAAACCTAATACCCAAGATAAAGACAAAAAATGACGAAACAAAAACAAATTTATCAAACCAAACAATAACTGACTTCTTTTGTAAAGATTTCAGTCCAGAACATACTAGAGCTGAAAAAACTATCGCAATGATAATCAAAAAGGAAACCGTTATGAAAGTTCTATCCACTAAAATTTTGCCGAATGCCAAATATCCTATCGTAAATATCGGAATAGTCAAAAGCACAGACGAGGAAACAATAAAGGCTGCTAAATTTTCTCGAATTTTAACTTTATCAAAAATGGAGGTCTTTATGGGAAAACTTAAAAACACCCGAACCAGTATGAAAAAGGTAGGAACAAGAAAAATAATATTTTTGCTTGCTATTTGCCAATAAACTACAGGTCCATCACGAAAAGCATAAGCAATACTTCCAAAAACACCCATCGGGTTGGCTCCATAGCCGCTCATTCTTCCTGAATTGCCGGGGCTAAAATATACAACAATTAAAGAAACGGCTGAAGCTAAAAAAACTAAGGTAATCTTTTTTAGTACTAAACTTTTATTAAACACGTATTTTAACTTTGCTAAAAATCTGGAAAAAGCATTTACACGGATCATAGGGGCAAGTGCAGCAAAAACAACCGTTGCAGACAAAATCAAATTAAGTGTTAATAGAAGTTCGTCTCCCCCACCGGCAATAAGACTTAAGACAAAGATTAGTAGGTAAACCCAAACACCCCTCATATCTTTGATGACAAGCGAAATTATTACAATATCAATAAGTGTAGGCCAAAGGTATGTTGCAGCGCCGTTGAGCCAATACCAATCTTGAGACTTATTTGGAGTAATAAAATAATAAAGCATAAAAAGATAGGCAGAAATTAAGATCTTTTTCAAGACACCAGCCTTTTTATCCAACACCGAAGAGAAAAGAAAAGAAAAACTAAAAATACCAAAAATTACTGTTAGGGTCGGAAAGATTATCATTTTTCCATCAGGAAAACCCAAAGAACCAAAAAATGATATCAAAAAATTTGAGGTATACCTCCCAGTCAGAGACAAATACCAATGAGCTTGGCCTTCAAAAAAACTGCTTGTAAGAAATCCATCCGCGAAGCTGAAATCATCCGCAGCCATTCTATTAAAAGGGATCACTGAAACATACTTTAGAATCCCCAATATCGAAGCAAAACATAAGGAAAACAAAAGATAAGTGTTTATTCCCTTTTTCATATTCAATAAATTGCAAATACACCCCTCGGTTCTGAATTATACATATTAATAACAAAGCCAACAAAAAATATCGCAAACACAAAAAGGAGAATCCTTTGTATAGTTTTGGAAGATTTTATATACAACCTACATACAACTATTGCTATAACAATGTGAGCAACAGGGTAAAAGATTAAGTAATAGATACTATTGGCATAAATTTTATCAAATGGGAATTTCAGGAAACTCACTGCTTGGTTAATCGGCATCGCATAGTTAACAACACCAAAAGCCAGCTTTGCTTCACGGAACGTAAATCCAATAAATCTGTTTTTTTCGATTATTATTCCGATGTAGTAAGCCCCCGAAAGAAACGAATACCTAACAAGTGAAAGTAGATAATCCAGTCCATACACCAAGGATACCATCCAGAAATAAACTCCATGCAGCCTTTTTCTAACAAAACTTAACCTCGAAGGAAAATAAAATATAACAAAACAAAATATTGTAGATGCTGCTTGCCATAAAATAAGCGGTTCGACTTTCGGACCCAAAAATACACTCCAACCATATTTTTGGTAGGAAAAAAGAAGAAGCGAATACGAACTAACAAGAAATAAAACAAATGGAACAAAAATTTTAGTTTGGCTATCTCTTTTGAGAAAAATGTAGACAAATGGAAGCGCCAGAACCCACCACCAAAACCAACGAACCGGCCTTTGGGCAAGAAGGTCAGATTCATAGCGCCTCAAAAAACCCGAGATATCTTTAACAAAATAGTCGGAAAATGAAATATCTGATGGGTAATTGGTTTCCTCTCCCAAAAGTTCGTTTTCTCTTTTTTCTAGTGACAAGTTCCAACTTCCCAAACTCACCTTTCTTGGATAGTTATTTTTAAATCTCTCCGCAAACCCAGCCATCGTCACAAACGCGACGTTTGGCGAATTCTGCAAAACATCTAGCTGTCTCAAGTATTCGGGCCAGGCCTCGAGACTTTCCTGTCCGGTTTCTAAACCAACAGTAATCTGACCGACCTTGTTTATACAACTTAGGTAATTTGAAGCAAGAGTAACAAAGTAATTGATATCTTCTCCAACTCTGGGATAATCATTTGCCTGAAGTGAGTATAAAGAATATTTGCCCCCACCCCCATACGCTCTTACGAAATCTCTTTGTGCCCATTGGAGCACCACAACTTGACGAACATCAATGGTTTCTTTAGCAGGAACCAATATATTCTCATCTGAAGCAATATATGGATATCCCCACCACTGTCCCCATATTCCATAACTGTCTGTTACCTTTTGATCCGCCACAATTAATGCCGCTTCAACTCCAAACTTCTCTTTAAGGTACTTCATTGAGTATGAATCAATCCACCAAGCACCAATCGATTTAGGGTAATAACCAAAATCAGAATAAAAGGCCCTCATGACGGTATTAATGAGTATTTTTCTTTCGTTTTGGCTATAAGCTGATAAAAAAACAATTCCCGGGTCCGACCATCTAAGATATTGGTTATATGGAACTTTTGCCTCTTCAAGAAGATTCCTTGTTACTTCCAAAAATATACCGTTTTCATTTTTTCTCGAAAACTCTTTTGCATAGGCTACTACATCCCCATCTATCAAGCTATCATACGTAAACAGCCAGGTAGCGCCCATCCCGCGTGTAGATATGGCCTGGTATTGGTCCTTAATCGGCCGTAGCGTTTTATCAGCCCAAAGATTTCTTCCTCTTACTGGATTAATTAAGGTAACATATCTTTCAGGACAATCTATACTTTTCAGCGCTAAAGCAGAGGCACTGCTTCCGGCTGGAAAAAATCCACCAACAAAACTTGCCAAAAGAAGAAAAAATAAGAACAAGAGGATTTTGTGTTTATTTCGAAAGGTTACCATTTAGGAATGTCGTAATTATTCCACAAAACGCACCGAAATCATAAACAACCTTAAAAACAACAAATAAGGGGGCTTTGTTTCGAATCGATTTTATAAACCCGACAATAATTGAAAACGGCAAAGTGACTCTAATAAGTGCAATAAAGGAACCAAAAATTCCTAGTTTATAATTCCTCTTAGAAACCCATCTTGCATGAAAAAAAATCTCTGTTAGCGTCTGAGGATTCCTATGATAAAAAATAGCGCCTGGTGCTTCCTGAGCCTCGTAGCCAAGCTTTTGTGAAAGCGACCAGTCATCATTATAGCCGCCCGGCGTAAAACCGCCAATAGCATCAAACTCGCTTTTTAATATTGCACGAAAAACTTTCTGGTGGTTTGGATAATTGGCACGATGCCTTCGTTTTTCGGCCCATCCTTCATTAATGTTCCAACACCTTGCCCAAATGTTATCCCAGTTTGATACATATTCCTCTTTGCTAAAAGTCCCCTTGGCTTTCCTCCCAACTATTGGTTCAACCAGCTTTTCAACAAACATTTTGTCAAAAGTCATATCTGCATCAACAAAAACCAGGATCTTCCCGTGGGCCATTTTTACCCCCAAATTCCTGGCTGCTCCCGGACCCTTGTGTTTCTGGTTAAGACAAATAACGTTTTTAAGTCTTAGCCTCTTTTGAGTCTCTTTTCCTCTAACAACAGTCCTATCGCTGCCTCCATCGTCAATCAATATCATTTCAATATCTTTTATTGACTGTTTAGAGAGAGATTCCAAACAGCTAACAATAACTTCCTCTTCGTTAAATGTTGGAATAATTACCGATATCATTTCTTGTCCAATTTATAGACTACGTAGTTATCGTCAATGTTTGCAAGTAGGGACAGATCAAAAGACTTAAAAGACGTGATCTCCCAAGTTTTTGATAACGAAAAATCAAAACCATTCGGCCCCAATACGTACAAAGTTTTAGGCTCACTATATTCCTCAGGACCCATCGGAACTTTTCCATAAAGATAAATAAGCGGATATCTGAGAATGTGGCCTCTTGCGTCAAAATCCAAAAGTGAAACTACATTAAAAGCGTGAGGATTATCCTCTGCAATAAATCTGGCCGCAAGATTAACCTTTTTGTAAGTCAAGTCTTTTGGCATGCCGATAGGATGAAAAAAAGAAACCCTGATTGAAAGTAAGTTGATGAAAATATATAAAACAATAAAGACAGCTGTCCATACCTGATATTTACTTTTCCAAATTTTAAACAAAATAAAACCTAAGCCAATTGCCCCTAACGGCCATAGGGATAAAAAGTGATAATAACTTGAACTCGCATCGCTAACTCCACGGAGTGTTTCAAGAAAATACTGCCAAAGGGTGTGAAGGTGGTAAAATCCGTGTTTAATGTCAAAAACGACAGTTGGCGCCTCTCCCAGCAAAAACCCCAAGGCAAAATAAAATAACCGTGTAAAATTCTTTCTTAAAAGGCCGAGCAGGAAAAACACATTGACTATTATTGTTACAAAGTAAAAATACTGAAGACCAAAGCCGATGCCGCTGACAAGGCCCAAGCAAAAAATAGTAAAAGTTCGAGTTTTTGTTTTATTTTTATATAGCAAATAAACGATATAAATATTTACTGCCCCTACAAGTGGCATATAGTTTGATATCCAAATAAACATGGAGTGATAAATCATCCAAGAGTTGAATAAAAAAACAATCAATGAAAAAAGGGCTACAATCTTGTCTTTAAATATTTTCCGGCAAATCCAATAGACAACTAACCCCGTCATAACATTCAAAACAGGGAAGTAGGCAGTAATGAAAATAGGGTTATAACGAAAAATAGCCATAAGGGGCATCAGGCTATACCCAAAAAGAGGTGAGGTAAAAAGTGATAAACCGCTTGAAGTTGCCCTGAGTATATAGTCAATTCCCAAAAGCGAGGGTTTTGTAAAATTTTCACCTGCAGAAAGAAGACTCATCGCCTGTTCAGGGCCAAAAACAAGTCTTTGGCTGAAATTGTAATACCTTACAACAAGTGCAAGAAATACAACAATAGAAACGGGTAACCAGTCCCCGTTAAGTTTTTTATTTTTGAAAAAAATCATTTCTTGAGTGACAAAAAAAGCCTGTTATTCATTTTTGCAACATCATCCCAGCTATATTTTTCAGCTTGCTCCCTCGAAAGCTTTTTCCAGCTCTTATTAAGGCCAGCCGCAAGAGCATTAGCGTACTCTTCAACATTTGTAGGATCAACTAAAATTCCGGCTTCTCCCACTATCTGAGCTCTTATTGGATCATCCGTTGCAATAACTCCAAGCCCTGAGGCCATTGCTTCGACCAACACAATACCAAACGACTCCCAAGATACAGTTGGAAAAGTAAATAAATCACACGATCTATATACTTCAGGCATCCTGGAATGGGGAAAGGACATTATCCTAAATCTACCGGGAAGAAGTTTATCACCCAACTTTTTTAAATTTTTTTCCTCCCTACCCTTCCCTACTAAAAGAAGCGATCCTTTTGCGAGTTTAGAAACTGCATAAATTGCATGATCCTGCCTTTTCCATTTATCAAAAGCTCCAACACAAAGAATAATAGGTCTTGGTAAGTTAAACTCTAACTTTTCCCCGTCCGGCTTAAACTTATTAAGGTCTACTCCATTTGGAATTTCAAACGATGTAACACACGGGTTTATCCTCCTGGCCCAGGAAAGCTGATATTTTGTTAGTCCCACAAACACATCTGGAAAAGTGTAAATATTTATCCGATCGTCTAAGCCAGGACCTGATTGTCCTGAAATTACAATTTTTTTATCATTTTTCTTTGCCCAAAGCTTGCAAAGAACACTCTGCCATTGACCATTTGTGGGAAAGACAATATCGACATCCTTCCCCATTTTTTCCAGGGATTTTTTTGTAAAATCCTTAACTCTAAGAGCATAGTAGTTAACAAACGGAAAATAGCTGCCCTTCCTTGAATAGTCAATTTTTATTGGAATAATTACTGTTTTATATTTGGCACCAGGAAGCCTTTTCCCCCTTTGATAAACTACAACCTCGTTTCCTAATCCAATAAGTCTATTTGCAAGTTCATGAACAAAAGTTTCAACTCCACGATAAATGTCACCACTGTAAAAAGATAAAAATGCTATTTTCATTTAAATTTAATTGTTTATTCGATTTATTTAACTAATAAATCAAGTCAAACTACCAGAGATTTAAAAATCATTGGTAGTTTATGCGTAAATATACCAAATACCCTGAAACATTATCTACTAATTTGTAATGAAGAGAAATAAAATCATCAATTGGACCCACCCTTTCAGATCCCAAACCCTTTTCCTGATAAGGCCAGGCAATTATCACTTTTGGAGGATTTTCATTCAAACTTTTTGAAATACTCTCACCAACTCCAGGTTGGTTTAAATACCACTGAAGTTGAGGTGTCCATGGGTTGGTAGATGGAAGTGTGTTGGTGAGGGCATAAATATTATCCCAAGAATTTACAACTAAAATATTCCCGCCAGAAGGAACTCTGTATTTCACATATTCAACCACTTCCTTTACAGAGTTATCATAAAAACGAGTCTGTTTCCCCCAATCTGTAAACACTTTTCTTAAAAACATCAACAAAAAAGCAGAAATAATAACAACTCCAAGGATTCGATATTTTCTATTTAGTTTTTTGTAATTAAATAAAATAATACCAAAAGAAATGGCAATAAATGGAATTCCTGGCTGGAAGTGAAACAACTCCCACCTTGGGTATGCTCCAGCAATTCCAAAAACAGACCAGGCAAAAAGTACGACAGCTTTTTTCCTTTCCTCTTTGACTGAAAATACTGCAATTAAGGAAACAAAAAAAGGAACTAACGAAATCATAAATTGCTTGACAGTTGGCAAAAGTATTTGTCCTGTTTGTTTGGGAAGTGTAAATATACCAAACTTGTATGCCCAATAAAGATAATTTGGCAGAATTCCCAAAAGGTAAAAGACAAAAATAATAGGAAGTGAAATACAAACTACACCCAGCAAAAAGTGAAGTTTGCATTTTATTACATTAGACAAGCTCCACTTATTGAAGACTAACCAACTTATAGAAATTGCCGGCAAAAACCATATTGCTGTTTGCTTACAAAAAAAAGCAAGACTCCAAAAAACTCCAGACCAAAACCATTTTTTCTCATATACAAAATAAAAAGTAAGTAAAACAAAGGGCGTGAGTGCAAGATCAAACCACAAACCGTTACCTAAATAAAAATATTGAAGAAAAATATAGGCAACTGTCGACAGTGCTGCGTATTTTTTATTAATTACTCTTTCAACTACAAAAAACAGTAAGTATTCCGTTAAAAATATATATAACCAGGTATATAGCTTTAGTTGGAAAACCCCTATTCCAAAAAGTTTATGAAAAACTGCCAAATCAAAAACCAAGATTGGGTTATGTGCAATAGCAATATCCCGATATGGAAGCCAACCTTTAAGAACAAGATATGGCCAAAGGGTCATCTCAGGCCAAGCAGTAAACTGTGTGAAAACAAGAATAAGTGCCTGAAAGGCAATTGCACCAAACAAAAAAGGCTTGAGTCTTGTGTAATTAGTATCCGACTTTCCCATATTCGAATTTTCTTTTTATTTTTTTCAGAGGTGTTTCAAGATAGGCCCTAACTTTATAGTAATTGGTTATTACCTCCCAAGGAGATGGAATAAAATCTGGTTTTTTGACAAAAAGGGCCTCTGGATAATAAAAGTCACTTGGAAATGTTTTCCCAATTTCATACTTAAGCTTCTTCTTTCTTTTAATTACTTTTAAATCTTCTTCCCTGGTTGAGCTTCTTGGCACATTAGTAAAATGCATATAAGGAGCATCAATAAATGCAATTTTCTTTGGATTTCTGTCTTGAATCATTTTTCCCCTACCATCAACCCATCCCCAAGTCCCATGAGGATTTTTTGAAGAAAGTTCTGGAATTGATCTTTTTATGGCCCTTAGAGCAAAATGTCCTGTTTTTCCCGCAAGTGTATACTTCCCAGTATTTTGATCCTGGTAGTGATATACATCCCCCACCACATTAAAGGTTGGAACAACTACTGATTCAATTTTCTCTCCATCTTTTTTAATTTTACTCACAACTTTTTTAATGGAATCTTCCCACCAAACTTCATCACCATCTAAAACCAAAAACCAACCAGAGGAGGTTTCATCGAGCATCATTTGACGAACTTTAGGAAAGCTTTCTGCACTAACACCCTTTAATCTTTTAAATGAGATTTTGGTGGGATACTTTTTTTTAAAATATTCACAGATTTCAATCGTATTATCCGTGCTTCCCGTATCCCAAAGAAGAATTTTGTCAACGTGGTTAATAACACTTTTTAGGGCATACCACAAATATCTCTCCTCATTTTTTACAAGAGTATGTGCCCAGATTTTCATTTTTTGAACCAATAATGATGAATCACCAAATACCAGGAAATAGCAAAAAGTATTAGATTGGTAAGGATATAAGAATAAATTGGGGCATAAATTCCTATTTTTGGAATAAAGACAAGATCAACTGCAACAATAAGCGTCAATTGGATAAAAGAATAAATCCCAATCACATTAGTTTTTTTCATTGAATAAATAAGGGCAGAAACTGAAGGAACGCAGGCAATAAAAGGAAGCATAGAAACCAAAAGAAGTTTAAATATTCCAACCGACTCAATGTATTTTTCCCCAAAAAGAAGAACTATAAAAGGTCTTGCAACAATAATCCAAATAACAATACCCACAAGTATGGGAATAACCGCCAGTGTAGACTTTACGAGATATTTTTTCTCAGAGGATTTATCTCCAAACGAAGCAAGACGGGTTGCAATAACGGATGAAAAACTGGACGCGAGAACAGAAAGAAAAAGATTTAGTCTTGAGGGAACAGAATAAATTCCAGTTGCTGATGCCCCAACCATAGCTGCCAGAAATACGACGTCAAGCCTTCCCGAAAATGAAGACATTATTCTATTTATTCCAAGCCAAGAAGAATACCTAAGAAGATTTTTATATATAGATTTATCTACCTTACCCTTGACAAATCCCCATCCAAGAAAGATAAAACCCAATGCAATAGGTATTAAGGTTCCAATTAAAAAGGAGACCAGAGCAAGCCTAATATTTAAAACCCCTATTACAAAAAACAAAAATGCAAATAAAATTCTGCCCACGCTTAGTGAATTGTCAACAGTGGTTGAAGCCAAAAAGCGCTTATAGCCCTGAAGTGCATAAGGAAAAATGCCCCAGAAAACACCAACAATGATAATTGAGGATACAAGTATTGCTATATATGGATCATTTGAAGCAAATATCTTGATTGGAGTAAAAAATGCAATCAGAAGAACAATCAAAGAAACAAAAAAACTAAGCAGAAACTTTACAATCAAGGATGCTTTTATATACTTTTTGGCTTCATTTATTTTCCCTTCCGCCTTCAACTTTGAAATAAAATTAATTAGACCGCTGGAAAGCCCCGCATCAGTAACTGCTGCTGCAATCATAATGACATTCTGAGCCGATGAATATATACCAAATTCTGCAATTGTTAAAACTCTTGCGATAAGAATTGTGAACAAAAAGCCTAAAAATGCAGAGAGGGCATTCCCAATAAAAAGGATATAGGTATCTTTTGCCGTTGAGGAGAAAGCAAGATTTTTAACCCTCCCCACATATTCTTTCATAGGTAAATTTTACCATTCGTTTATCCCAAAACAAACAAGCGGGATTTTTGATAAAATAGCCTAAGTATGAATGTAAAAAAACTCTCAGTTGTTATACCCACATATAACGAGGGGGCGACTATAGAAAAAGTGATTAAAAAGGTTCTCGCAGTAAAATTGGGAAAGATTAAAAAGGAAATAATAGTAGTCGACGATGCCTCAACAGATGGAACTTCAAAAGTTCTTAAAAGACTTAAATATAAAAACATTATACTAATCGGCAAAAAGATAAATCAAGGAAAAGGGGCTGCAATAAGAGACGGGATTAAAAAAATAACCGGCGATGTCGTTATTGTCCAGGACGCAGACCTCGAATATAACCCAAGCGAATACAAAACACTTCTAGAACCAATTAAGAATTATGAAGCCGATGTTGTGTTTGGTTCACGCTTTGTGACAACCCAACCTCGAAGGGTCCTTTATTTCTGGCACAGTGTGGGAAACAATTTCCTTACAACTCTAACTAACATCCTTACTAATCTTAATCTGACCGATATGGAAACCTGCTATAAAATGTTTACTAAAGACATTGCCAAAAAATTAAAGGTCCAAGAAAATAGATTTGGATTTGAACCAGAATTCACATCAAAAGTGGCGAAAATGAAATGCAAAATATATGAAGTGGGAATAAGCTACTCAGGAAGAAACTATAAAGAGGGTAAAAAAATAAACTGGAAAGATGGAGTCCGCGCTATTTGGTGTCTTATTAAATACAATATCCTAGATGATTAGAAGAACCCACTCACATTTTGAAAAAAAGGAGGCAATCTTTGAAAAACCAATTCAACGAATAAGATTCAGGAGAGTTTCTAAAGAAATTAAGCCGAATTCAATTGTATGTGATCTAGGTTGTGGATACAATGCTAACTTTCTTTTTTCAATAAAGAATAAGATCCAAAAAGGAGTTGGAATTGACTTCTCGGTCAACAAGAAATTAACTACTAAAAAAATAAAACTCGTTGAACAAAACTTAGAAAGATCGGTTCCTAAAAATATCGGAGAGTTTAACTTCATTTTTTCACTTGCTGTCCTTGAACACTTAGAAAACCCCAACGTACTTATTTCATCTGCTTACAATTTGTTAAAACCTGGCGGAAAAATAGTTCTTACTACCCCACACAAAAAATCAAAAGGGGTCCTCGAGTTTCTAGCATATAGGCTGAATCTTATCAGTAAAACCGAAATTTCCGACCACAAACACTACTACGATCAAAATTCTTTGATGGGTCTCCTTAAAAAACATCGCTTCAAGAACATAAAAGTTTCCACCTTTGGACTGGGCCTTAATATTTTTGCAAAAGCAGAAAAGTAATTATTTATTGGGTAGAAAACCTTTAGAAAAGTCATTCGGATCAATAAGTTTAAAATTTATTCCATCCGGCGTACATGGAAGGGGTGAATCTCCACATTGATCACTTCCACCAACTGGGAAGTATAAAACCTGATCAGCTCCCGGAACATTCATTCTACCCAAATTTCTATTGTCAGACTTAGGCAAGAAAATTAAACTAATTGACTGATTGTAGGTTGGATTTAAACCAAAACAAAAAAGTGAGAACAGAAACACAGCTAATGAAACAAAAACATTGTTAACACCTCCAATCGCTGTTACCGGAAACTCTGTCAGCAAAATTGAGACAACTAATGCAAAAATAACCCAGAAAAAAACCGCCGAAAATCTAATATCGGGTGATTGGATAAACCAAAATACTAAACTTGCAATTGAGACAAAAATTCCAAGGATTGAATTTCTATACTTTGCCCGCTTAAATATTTGGGCTTTACCAAAAAACAAAACTAAAAAGGCAAGTAAAAGGATAAAAGCAAAAATTCTAAATTCATATGTAACAACAAATTTCCCAAACCAATGGTAAAACCACATATAGCCATTTCCATCGGTCCAAAAACCGGGCCCAGGATATCGCGCCCATCTTTTTATTATCTCAAGAAGATTATTGGTACCCGAAACGGAGACACTCCAAGGAAGATTAAGATATCCAAAATAAGACGGAAAGATTATCCACCCACTAAGAATAATATTTCTCAGAACATATCCCAAGTAAACTAACAAAGATGCAACAATGCTTTTAATAAGTACGCCTTTTATCTTATTCCTATTCCACAAAAAAAGAAAAACAGGTACAACCACTATTAAAATGGCGCTTAATTTTGTTGTTATAGCAATTATCGCAAGGAGAATTACAAGTGGGTAATATCTTTTTTTATCAATCAAAAGATAAAATACTGTCAATATGACAAAAACAAATGAAGCAAGATCTGTAGAAAGGGATGCTGCCTGAGTCCCCCAAGCTTCCATTACCAAAAAAGGTATCATTAAAAGTGAAAAATTGGGCGCAATCCCCCTTTTTCGACTAACAGAATATAAAAACATCTGCACAAAAAGAAAAAAAACCAGAGAGGATAAAACAACGTGAGAAACCGATTTGTAATAAACCCAATTATCAAACAGCGCGGAGTAAACAAAAAACGAGGAATTAAATCCAAGTCTGATATGAAGGTTGGCAAGACCCACCACCGCTTTATGGCTCTGTGACCAATCGACAGCATTAAGATGATAAAGATTGGTATCGTACCAATTAATGTTTTTAGAAGCCGAATACAATAGCTCGAACGCAAAATAACCAATCACACCAATCAAAATAGTTATTTTTTTGTTAAAATTTATTTCATTTACCGTCTTAAGGATTACAGTCCTTATTGAGCGAGCGAAAACAATCAGTAGCAGAATGGATACAATAACAAAAACACCAAAAACAATCTTTCCGATTGGAAAAACAAGCGATATAAATTGCACTATCCCAACAATAAAAATGTAGCCACACCAAAAATAGTCAAAAACATTATCGTATTCCAATTTTTTATTTATAACTGCAGCCAGCAAAATTCCCCAAGGAACAACAAAAATGAAGGAAATAAACCAGAAAAACAATATCATTAACATATCTACTTTTTCTTAGCTTTAATAATAATATCTCCACCTAATAGAGACGGCCAGAGATTTCTAACTTTTGCAAAGATACCTGTGCATCTAGCCGCTTCTATTTCAAAAGCCTCTTTTGTTAAAAGATCTGTAAGAGACTTTTGTGTGAAATAGTGGAGATGTCCCCCGTCCCATCCTCGAGCATCCGAAGTAGCTGGAAAATTTCCAAACAAAAGGGAAAACCTTCTTGGCATCCATGCAATGTTAGGCACCTCAATAATCAAAGTGCCACTCTGTCTTAGCACCCTTGCTATTTCAGATATAGAATGGTGCGGGTCGTATATATGTTCGAGCACTGCCAAACAAACCACAACATCAAAACTAGAAACTTTGAAGGGAAGTTTGTCGTCCAAATCTCCTACCACAAGCGAAAAATTCCTATTTGCACCCTCTACACGGAGGATGTGCTTTTTGGCAGACTTTATTACCTCTTTGGATATATCAAGACCAAAAAGACGTCTAAACCCAAACTTTTTTGCCTTAATTAAAAACTCTCCGTTACCACACCCCAAATCCAAAATAGACTTTCTTTTGGGAAGAAAATCTATTGCCGCGTCCGTTCGGTGGTATTCATACTTTTTCAGAAGAAGATACAAAAAACCCAAAATTCCTTGGGGTTTAACACTCGCACCTCCTTTTTTCTCGAAATTATCATAAAAAATTCTAGATGCTTTCATTTTTTAAGTAAAAGACACTAATTTTGCCTTCGATATTTTCATAAGTATCCTCCTTCGGGATTATTATTTCCTTAATAAACACGTAGTTTTTATCTACATATGAGTTTGGGGTTGTTTTATGAGTAATTAAAAGTTGTCTCCACTCTTCCCCCATGTAACTGTTCTGGTCATCAATTTTGTAGTTCGTAAGATATATAACACGAAATGGGTTTGTCTTACCCTTTGGAGGTACTAAAAGCTCGGGAGATAAAGGAAACCAAACTGTCATCCGATTCCCGTACCAACTCCCCCACGTATCCAGATTAGTCAAAACAAGATCGTCTTCAGATGTAAAATCCATAAGGCTCCTTGCCATTAATACATACACAGGATCTTTTCCTTTATTGGTGCGTTTTGATTCATATCTTGCGTCAAGGAGATACTTCCCTAAAGTGTTTCCACCAACAAAGATAAGTACTAAGACAACTGAAAGTAATAATGACACTTTTTTATATGTCAGCTTACTCCTCTCCCGAAACCGTATTCTTATATCAGCTACAATATAAGAAATCGCAAGAAGATAAACTAGTGGCGCAACTGGATTAATATATCTGAAAAGTGGAATGCTCACGGCCGCGGAAATAAGTGTAAGCAAAAAAACAAATAAAGTTGAATACAAAAAAACTCTATCTTTTACACCCCGTTTTCCTCCCAAAAATGACACAACAAAAAAAGCAAACAAAAACGGGTTAAATATCTGGGGAGTAAGTTTATAAAAGTTATAGAGGTTATAAAAAATTTTCTTGGGAATCGCAAGGTTGTCCTTAACCACCGCAACCGCCCCCCTAAGAGAATCCGAGGAAGGTTCTCCAGAAATCTGAATGGTTGTTGCATCCAATCCCCTTTTTGTAACAGAATACAAGAAATATTTTCCATAAAGCCTTGAAAGAAGAAAGTTGTCAAACAAAAATCCCAGAAATAATGCTACACCTAAAACAACAATGGATTTTTTTAGCGAATACCTCAAAAGTAGCCATAGAAGCATAAGTCCAGAAATATAAATAAACGCTTGTGGACGGGTAAAATACATTAGAAAAGCAAAGACTCCTGCCAAAAGGTCAGAATACACACTTTTACGCAATACAAGGTAAAAGCAAAGCAGTACCTCAAATATAAAAACAGATTCCGATGCTCCCGTTGTGGCATAATCAAGCATGAATGGACTTAAAGATAAAGTTAGCCCAAAAGTCAAACCCACCAACCTCCCAAATATTTCTCTGGCAAGAAAATATCCGATAAACACAGATAATACGTAAAAAAGATATGAACACATGGTAACCGCAAAATCGCTGATTCCAAAAATTTTGAAGAACACCGCAATCAAGTAAGGTGTGACAGGAGGAATTTCGCTGGCAGAAAAAAGCATGCCCTTAGTATGATCAAAAATGTTTGATCCAAAAAAATTAAAATCCGATCCATATGTTCCTTTTTGCAGAATATTTTTTGCAATATCCGCCATCTTTGCTGCATCAGAAAATGTTAAAAAGGACTTATTTGTTAAAAAAAACAGCCCAAGAACTAATATGGTTAAAGCACCAAGTGCAAAAATATCTTTTTTAAGATTATTCAGCATAGTATTTATTATAAAACTTCTTTAGTCTTTCGTAGAGAACAAAACTTGGTTCGAGTCGTTCCTTAAGAAGAGTAATCTCTTTTGCCGTAGGCTTAAACTTGTACCCTCCCTTATTCTCATGCATAAAAGTTAGTTTTGTTTTCAGTCTTTTATTAAGACCATTTACTCCTTCTTCAAAACGTTCGGTGAGGCAAAAGTAAGATAAGTTTGTAATCCTTTCGTACGCCTCGTCAAGATCATATTTTTTTGAAAACATATAAACCTGTCTCATAAGCCGGTTGTTGCCAACTTTATCCAAAAAGGAGATAAAGTCTCCTGCTTTGATAAGTGGAAGCTCTGTATCTTCCAACGGTTTTTGTGACTTATCACTGTAATAGGCAATCATGCGATAGTAGGAAAGCGCCCTTTGAATAGGGTCTCTTATCATTGTAAATGTAAAGCTTTGTTTTGGAATTGTGATGCTTTCGAATGGTAAATGAGAAAAACCATAGTAATAATGTCCCAAGCGAAGAAACGTTCTGTTCCAACCAACAAATACTTTATTTCCTAGTATCTCTCGATTGTCAAAACGCTCACCCATTACTCTATAAGCCTTCCTGTATTCGTCAGTTGCTGTTGCCAAAAACATAAAATTAATACTCGTTCCCGCAGTTTTTCTTACATGATAGTGATAAATCCTCTTATACCTACCTGCAATTTTACAATTCCTAGAAATATTTCTTGCCCTAATCTCCCTTGTTAGACTGCCAGGAATATCCAAGGATAACTTGGACAAATGTAGAAGTTTGTTCACTAGTAAAATATACCAGCTCAATCTCAAACTGACAAACTGGTCGATACCATACCCTCAACTATTCCATATAGTTTTGCATACGAAGTAGACATTATCTGTATTGAGTATTTTTTGACAGCCTTTTTGCGATTTTCTCTATTCATTTTCAAAATCCTGTTTTTGTCCAATTCCAAAATGAAATAAACACCTTTAATCAAATCTGTTCTGTTTTTATATTCTGCTACATATCCATTTTTCTTGTGAGTTACCTGTTCAGAAACTCCCCCAACATCAAAACTCACAATCGGAAGTCCGGAAGACATAGCCTCTAAAGTAACTAAGGGAAAATTCTCTGCAAGGGATGTAAATAGAAATAAGTCGGATGCTTGATAATAGATAGACATTTTTTGGGGATCGGCCACATAACCAACATTTAGAATATTATCTTTCCAACCTTCTTCTCCGCTAAAAATTGTTACAAAAACAATATCTTTTCTGTCTTTAAAACAATCCGCAACATACTTAAAATACTCCCAACCTTTAAACGGATTCCTCCTCCCACCATTTGCAATATATAAAACAATTTTTTTGTTTTCAGGTAAACCCAACAGTTTCCTTGCTCTTGATTTACTCCCAGGACGAAAAACTGAAGTTCTAACACCATTATTTATCAAGTGCACCCTTTTTCCACTCAGTATGCTCCCATCAAGGCGTTTCTTTAGCCATAAGGAGGGCGTGACAATATTCAGGTTACAGTTTTTATAAATTTCCTTTTTCTTACTCCACAAGTATTCCGAATTATTCCAAAGCACGGCTTGATAACGACCAATCCCGGAAGTGAAGTGTTTACCATTGTTGTAATTTTTACAATCAAAACAATGAGCACAATGAGAAGTAATTGCCCAACCGTCATGGAGTGTCCAAACGGTCGGTTTTTCCTTAGCAATTTTCTCCAAGGTTGCCAACTTAAAAAAGTTACCATGAAGATTGTGAAGATGAACGATATCGGCTTCATTAAACCACTTGTGATTAAGTATGTCTTCACCTGCCCCAAAATCAATGTCATTTGATAATAGGTAAGCCCTTGCATGCCCTAAAATATTTCTCAGATCGAATCCTGTCCATTTTAATGCTTTAGTAAGAAGCAGATTTCTATCTAATTCTTCCACTTTGTTTGAATTTGAGCTTCTATGCCCAACTAAAAAACGACTCTCATATCCATATTTTTTTACTCCCAAAGCTACATCTTGGGAAACTTTGGCAGCTCCACCAATTACGTCTGAGGTCCCAATCACCAAAACATTTTTATTTCTTTTCATAAACAATTGTTACTGATTGTCCAGTCACACCATTTTTTGGAAATCCAGTTATTTTAACTATCAATAAACTAACTACCTGTAAAAATCCTTCAACTAGGTACCTAAAAAAACTTGTTTCAACTATTTGATCACTCTTCATAAACCATCTATTAATCTTTCTTGATAAAATTGTTCTCAAATATAACGCCTTATGGCAAGAATCAAGTTTGTCTCTTTTTATTTTTATTACCTTCATGTTAAAAATTTTTGCAAGGTGCTTTAAGGACTTATTGTTCCAATGAGTCTGATGATGGGGCGGCAAATTAAGAACGGGGTTTAAAACGTCCGAAAAATATCCATCAAAAGATGGTACTGAAATTATAAGTTTTCCGCCCTTCCGCAAAGCGGTAATACAAGCCGAAATAAACACTTCTGGATTTTTTACATGCTCAACAACCTGGAAGGAACAAACTATATCGTATTTTTTATTCAAACCCTTTACGAAATTTTCAATTGTGGACCTCTTAAGATTTATTCCATCTGCCTTTCCTGACAGAACTGCTTTAGCGGAAGGATCGATACCTAAATAGGTTTTTGGGTTAATTTTTCTCAAAAACTTACCACTTCCTGAACCAACCTCCAAAACACAATCTGTTGATTTGATAAAGTGCTTAGCAACGGAAAATTCATCCTTTTCGCCAAGATAATACCAAGGGAAAGCCTGAAGGGTGGAATAAAAACTACTTCCGCCAACAATTGAGGGATAAAAGAATCTCAAGCCACATCTTTCACAATACATATAGCCCACCACCTTATATTTGCTATTGTTTAGTTCTAACGGAACAAATCCTAAATAACGTTTATAAATCTTAATTAAATCCCTAACTTTTACTGTTTGGATGCTATACAGTCTATCTGAACGGCATAGAAGGCATAATTTTTTATGCATATTTAGGATAAGTTTTAAAGCTAAGCGCAAATTTTATTTTAAGATAAGCAAGCGTAAACAGATTAATATGAAATAAAGATCTATTTTCATTTAGATCCAAATCAAAACTAATAGTCGTATTAATGGGATGTTTAAGAGGAAATTTCATATCAAAGGCGGGGTAAGTTACATTAAAGAATTTTGTGTTTGAAGCTTCCTTACCCATTCCAACATTTGTAACTAAATTTGTGCCAGGCAAAATACACTTCATACCACTGCTCCAAACCCGAAAAGTAAAAGGATAATCCCAGGCAGCAATCTTTCCTTTATAGACAGCATCAAAAAGAGTAGACCAATAAAGTCTTTCAACTAACCCACTGGTATATTTATCAAAAAACTTAGCCCTTTTCATTTTCGGCCAGATATCTAAATTATAATCAAATAGTTTCCATACTCTTTTCCATGTAGCCCAACCCCAACTGTGATTAAATTTCGAAAAATAGTAAGAGTCGTTAATTTGTTTATCGGGTTCTTGAAAGTTGTCTCCGCTAACCATAGCAACTTCTTTATTATTCCGATATTTCGCCAGCATAATCTCACAGAACTTAAAAAAGGAAGCATTCGGTAAGCAATCATCCTCCAATATAATTCCTTCACTAACATTTTCAAAAAACCAGTCTATTGCTCTTGCTACCCCAACACCACAACCCAAGTTTTTGGTCCTATAAAGTCTTCCCACATCACACTTCCAATTAACTTTTTCGGTGACTTTCCTTGCTAAATCGCAAAGTCTTTTGTCATGTCCAGGTTTCGGCCCGTCCGCAACAATAAAAAGTCTGTCCGGCTTGTATTTAGAAATGGAGGCAAATACTTTTTTCGTTAATTCTGCCCTATTGTAAATTAGAAACAGAATTGGAATTTTTTTAGGTTTTTTTTCTCTCACCATCGATATTTGAATTTTATATATAAAACATCAATTATGCTTCCAGTAAATATTTTTGGAGACTTGTATTTATCCTTCTCAACATCTCTAATGATATTTACGCTTCTAAGCGGAAAAACCAGATCCTCATTTTTAAGGTTACTCAAATAAGGATCCTTTTTTGTATGCGTAGCATCTGGCCCAAAGCCAAGATTTCTAACCAGGTTGACTCCTGGATTAACAGATAAAGACCCTGATTTCCAACAGGCAAAAAGCCACTGGTAACTCCAAGCATTTATCTTTCCCGCATATGCTGCATCAAAAATAACATTCCAATATGTTTTTTCAATAAATGAATCGTAATATTTATCAAAAACGTGCTTTCTTTTAACTTCGGGCCAGCTACTCATTTCCACATCGTAATTTTTCCAAGCTCGTCTCCAGGTAGCCCAGCCCCATATATGTGGATATTTGGAAAAGAAGTAAGATTTTTCACTCTTATCACTCTCGCTTTGATAATTGGTTCCAGAGATCGTCGAAATTTTTTTATTGTTTCTATATCTTGCAAGCATAACCTCACAAAACTTAAAGAATGAGTCGTTTGGAAAACAATCGTCCTCCAATATAATTCCTTCACTAACATTTTCAAAAAACCAGTCTATGGCGCTACTTACTGATTTTTTGCAACCCAAATTTTTATCCCTATAAAGTCTTTTAACATCACACTTCCAAGTAATTTTTTCAGTAATCTCTCTAGCTTTTCGACATTTAAGCTTCTCTTTTGCGGTTCTTGCTCCATCGGCAGCAATAAACAGCTTCTCAGGTTTATATTTAGCAATTTGCTCAAACACCGCTTTTGTGGTTTTAGGCCTGTTAAATATAATAAAAAGCGCTGCTGCTTTATTTTCTTTACGAATAGTCATAACTAAAACAATGATTTTATCATTCTTGAGAAATAATCAACTTTCCAGTTTCTGACAATAAATCTTGGAAGTCTAAAAACGTTAGTATTATTAAATAAAAAGCCAGGGTAATTAGCACAGGCGTAATTATATCCAGCATTTCTGACTAGCCTAATCGCACGCGCATCAAAGTCTGAGTAGGTCCCAAATGGATAAGAAAAACCAGCTACTTTTGAGTCAAACAACTTTTCCAAATATCGCTTAGAGTTACATATCTCACTTGTAATCGTAGCATCGTCCCCTTTTGAAAGTTTGGAATGAGAAATTGTATGTGAACCCACACTGATATATCTTGATTTATTAAGCTTAATGAGTTCATCAGATGTCAAACATCTCCCCTGATCGGGTTTTCTCGTCCTCACGTCCCAAAAATAAGGAGTCTTTTTGTTGATCATTCCGGTTACTACAAATACAGTTGAAGAAATCTTATGTTTTCGTAAAATTGGTTCAGCCTTATATAAGTTATCAGCATAACCATCGTCAAAAGTGACACAAACAAAATTACTATAAATTTTGTTTTTTTGGATGAGATCTATTGCCTCATTTAGGCTTATAACTTTGTGGTTCTTACCCAAATATTCCATTTGTTTTTCAAAGTGGTCAAGAGAAACCGCCAGTTTGTTTCTGTCAGTTTTTACATCGTCAACTCTATGATACAGAAGTACCACACCGTGGGGTTTGTTAATTAAAAGATTTTTTTCAATAAAATGTTTAACAATATACTTATTCACGCCACTTTGTTATTCTTGCACATACAACCAATTGATAATTAGGGTCATTATAATCTAACTCGCCTCTATCAACCTCTGATGCAGACAATCCATATAAAAACAATGAAGACGATTTTACATTTCCATAGGTTTCTGTGTGAATATTTTTATTAGTAACAAATTCACTGAAAAGTTTTTTTATTGCCAGGTCAGTTAAACTCCAATACTGTCCCCACCTATCCATGTCATATCGTGAGATTTGAGTAATGCCTGGAGTTGTAATCAAAAGGACCCCACCTTTTTTCAACAATTTTAATGAATTTTTAATAACATTCGAAATGTCAAAAACAAAAGGCAGTGTCTGAGTCATTATGAAACAATCAGCCAACTCTTCTAAAACACCACTGCCGGTTTCCAAGTTCGCCACTAAATTCACTCCTCTAGTTTTTTTATAATTGATTACCATAGATTTTTTTACTCTGTTCCCACCAAATTTTTTCGTATATTTGTTTTCCGAAATCTCCAACACAGAACCTTTTATATATTTTTTATTTTTGTTCAAAAACTTTTCTATATAATACCTATCTATCGGCAACCCACGATCAAAACCAAACTTTGTCGAAACCGGCTTTGTGCTTTCTAAGTTGGCAGGGTGCACAATTATCTTAATTTTGTTTTTTATCCCTAGCATAAATTAGATTAAAATACTGATAGTTTTTTTTAAACTCTACTGGCAGTCTTGCTCTTAAATTAGCAGGGTCAGTAATCAAATAATTAAAATTATTCTTTTCTAAAGTCGACAATATCTTGGGCAAACTTGATTTAAGTAATCCAAAGTTATGATATTCAATAATAATCTCTTTTATATGAGAAAGTTTAGCTTCAATCTCTTTAATAACAGCACACTCCATTCCTTCGACATTAAGCTTTAATATATCTATAGGTTCGTTGATATATCTACTCAATTTCAGCGACTTAACTCTAATTTGCTTGACACCACTATTATCAAACACGCTTCCGCCGTCGTCTCTGGCTGCATTAAAAGTGGTAATTCCATTTTTATCTGAAACTGCCGCATTGATTAAATCTACATTCTTTATCTTATTTGCCTTAAGATTAGTTTTCAGAGTTTTGAAAGCTGCTGGGTCAGGTTCAAAGCTAATAATCTGTGCATTTTTATACTTCTTATTAAAAAATAATACGGAAACACCAATATAGCTTCCACAGTCAATAATCCTACCCGCATCTTTTCTTTCAAATGGCTGATAAATTTCATGATGGAATATGTCCTGATATTCGTAAAAAAAAGACTGTTCATTTAAATATTTTATACTCATTCCTTTGATTTTTACCTTTTTCTGTTTATTGAGTACCTTATTTATGAACAACTTCACAATCAACAAGACTCCTATATAACTATCATAGATGTCACGAAGTCCTATCATACTATCCAAGATTTGTTTCGAAATATCTCAAGCAGCTCACGCATACGAATTTCATAAGTGTGGTCACCAAGAGTCCGTCTTTGCCCTGCTTTGGCAATTTTCTCACGTTTAATAGTGTTTTTGGCATAATATTTTACTTTCTCCACAAACTCCTCTTTGTCCCTATATACTACCACCTCCTTATTTTCTACAAATAAATCATGCAAGTTTTCTCCATAATCTGTTAGGAGCATTGTTCCCATACCTGTTGTTTCATACAAGCTCATATTATTAATATCTTTTCCTGCAACTTTTGTTATGTGTTTTGTAACTCCAATTTTACTTTCTAAAAGTATTTTATACATATCCTTACCCCAAACCTGTCCATGAAAGTTTTTTAATATTGGGCTCTTTTTGCCCAGGTTTTTCTCTCCATATCCCCAGAAATCAACCGGAATCTCGTGGGCAAGAGTCTCTAAATAGCTGTTTCTCTGGTTGTGAATCGATCCATAACCACCAATATGTACAACGTCAAATTTTTTCTTACTTGCTTTTATTTGGTCTAAGATGGTCTTCTCAAAGGCCAACTTAAAATACATACTTTCTACACCCTTTTTCTTAAAATGGTTTACATGCTCTGGAATTGATGAAAGGATCAGGTCATACAAAGAAAGATCGCTCATATTTTCAGTTATGACAGCCGCATGCTGACCTACAACTCTTATATTTGTTTCTTTTTTAACTTTATTTAAAAAATCCGATGTCACCGTTTCCATTGCAAGATTTACTAACACATCCGGTCTAAAATTAACTACTTGTGAAAATAAAATTTTCTCCCAGAACAGGTTGAAATACTGTTCAAAAAAGGGAAAGGGTGAAAGTTGGTTAGAAAAAGGAATTCTAATTCCGTTTTCTCTTGCCCAGGCCACCTGTATATACGGATGGTTCACAAAAAGATCAATCGCAGAAACCCCCAGCTTATTAAGATTAATGGAATAAAAATTGGAGATTCCAAAAAGAGATCTATACCGAAAATCTAGTTGCTTTTTAAAACTCAAATTCTTAAGATCAGGGTTTTTATTGTAGGTATCCTTAATATATGGCAGATAATCTGTGTTTATTATTAGTACTTTCATATTAAATTAATTAAAAATATAGTTTATAAACGCCCCAAAATTAAAGAAAACATCCCCCAAACCATAGTAGACCCTTCTTTTTATAGGCATAGAAGGAAGAGTAAAAAGTTTCTTTATGCCAACCAAAATACTAATTAAAAGCTCACCCCCAACTTTTACAAAACCCGGTTTAATTCCATGAGTCATATAAAAACTCCTACCAGACTGATAGCTACTTTTTAACAACCAAGAAAGACTATATTTATATTCGGAAACCAGATGTTCAACTCTAATCGATGGAAGGTAATAAATAGGTATACCTAATTTATTTACTTCCATCTGAAGAAGAGTCTCCTCGCCATAAGCCACTTTCTTGCCTTTCATTCCTAAATTTGTATTAAAACCTCCCAACTTTTTTAATAGATTCTTTTTGATAATAATGTTTGTTCCACTTAACCATTCCTTAGGAATCAGTAGTTCTTTTTCCTTTTTTCCCCACGAACTTTCCCCATAGTCAGGAGGAAACCAGCTGGGTGGAGCTGAAAGAAAAAATTTTGAGTATGGTCCACCAAAAACTTCTACCTCTGGATTTCTATTAATATAAGAAAGTATCTCATCAGACCAATTTTTCGAAACAACTGCATCATCATCAACAAAGGCTACATATTGTCCCTTTGCCACTTTCCATCCTTTATTTCTGGCACTACTCAATCCCATCCTTTTCTCAATTAAATACCGTAGTTTGAACCCTTTTTCCTGAATATTCTCAACAACAAACCTTGTAGAATAATCTGGAAGATTATCTACAACAATCACTTCACAATCATCACACAAATTTAACAAGATAGAGTACAAACAATTATTCAGAAAAAGCGAGCGACCTCTGGTGCAAATTATAATACTAAGAGTAGTCATTTTTTTAATTTACTCAAGGTGTCATTGTAAACACGAAAAAGTTGTGTTTCTCTTTTAAGCTCCATTTCTTTTGCCACAAACTTTTTAATATTTCTAACTAGCCTCTTTTTCTTAACAGCAGACAAATTTAACAACATTTCGACCTTTTTAAAGAGGTCGGTCGAGGAAGAATTTTCAAATATAAATCCGGTCTTCCCATCTATAACTATTTCATCAACACTTGAGTTACTCGAGCATACAATAGGAGCGTGTAACGATAAGGACTCAAGACAGGCGTTTGGATAATTGTCTTTCCTAGATGGCATTAGAACACCGATTGAACTTGCTATCAGTGGAAAAAGAAGCTCCTTGGCAACAGTTTCAAAATAGATTACCCTTCCAAAATATTTTTCATTCAAATCTGTAAGACTTCCAACATAACCTCTACCATTATTATCTCCCTCATCGCTACCAACAACCATCATAGACAGATCTTTATATTTACTCAAAAGTTTCGGAAGCATGTCGACTACTAAATCAAACCCTTTAATTTCATTGAGCCTACCGAAATACAACAAGTATTTTTTCTTCTCTAAATAAGTCTTGTAAAGTGATTTATTCCAACGTATTTTATTGGCATCAGAAACCGGAGTCTTAACGATCCTTATGTCCTGTATTCCTTTATTGGCGAAATAGGAAGCCACAAGCTTGCTTGGGGATATTACACAATCTGAGTTATTTAACTGTTTTATTTCCATTGCTTCCATTAATTTGTCATACCAACTAATCTTCAGCCCTCTCTTGTATAAAATACTACTACTAGATAACCTTGTAATAACTCCGTAACACCTCTTTTTTGGTAAAAAGAGACCGTACAGTTGATAGTTCGAAACCTGAACAATATCAAAATGTGACTTTGACCAATTTTTCCTTAATATCACAGTCACCAGAAATGAGTTTGCAATTGTCTCAATAAATGCAAAAATTTGGTAAAAAAAGGGAATACTTTTTAAAAAACGTGAAATTACTACTTTCTTATATTCATTTATTAAGACTCCCCCGTCATTCCATCTCTTTTTTTGATCATTAACTACAATAACTTCAACCTCATACCCGTATTTAATGGCTTTACCTGCAATATTTTTTATATAGTTTGCAAGCCCCCCTTCTGGTTTGTTTTGCCTTGGATATTCCGGCGTCAGAAATATAATACGCATTGTGTGTCAATTTCACTCGTTGTAAACAAATAATAAATTTCGTCTTTTGGAATGTTTTCCATCTATCTCAACAAATTTGTTTTCCTTACCTAAGATGCTATTTATTAACTGCTTTTTTATACCCAGTTTGGTATCTCGAAAGTCATTTGATGCCGCATTGTGTTCTACAATAATAAGATTGCTCGAAATACTCCGTGCCTTAATCAAAGTTTTTTTATAATCAACCATCGAAGATCCATGACCAAAAAGTATATGCAAAAATATTGATGTAAACTTCTTGTTAAACTGCCTTTTATTAAATGTATCTTGGAGCATATAAGAAGTGTTTGGCAACTTTGAGGCACCCCTATCCTGATCAATCCACCTTCTAACATTAACAATCTCCATGTTTTCATCACCTGTTAAATACTTACATACCTCCTCAAATGTTCTAGTATGATCTGACAGTGATCTATTACTCACTTTTCTAGAATTATCAACAGCTCTAGGGAATTTGCATTGGTCTCTCATATCCTGAATAACATCAATATCCATCTCAGGAAAATTAGGCTCCCTATTTGTACCATAGGTTTTAAGTAAGTTAATCACTGATATCAGTCTTCTATTCTGTTTAACAAAATATTGGGACAAAAGATTAGAAGTCCAAAAAAGTATGGGGTAATATCGATTAGAGAGAAGTAATTTTCCACAAACATCTGATAAATCAGCTTTAATAATATAGATAGGAATACTACTAATCATGCGCTTCATGTTCCCCAAAGATTCTTCATCTTGTAGATATCCGCTTCCAAAAGCTGCAGTAAAAGGCCATTTTCCATAGTCTTTCAACGATCCACAAACAAAAGTAGCATAGTATTCCTTGATTCCCCCAACAGTCTTAGACACTATTCTTAAGCCTTTATCGTCTAACTTTGCACCCAGTCGATACCTCTTTTGGAATTTCGATCTATTAAATATTAAATTCTGCCACAATAGTTGCTCTACTTTATAATAGTTATCCCTTTTGACAGCACCTCTAATTTCATTCAAATTTCGATCCAGGCTTTTTAAAACCTCAATCGCCTTCTTGTTAAAATCAACACAAAATAAACTCTCCAAAAAGTCCATTCTATCTTTGCTTTGCCCTATCAAATGCATTAATCTGAGAAGGTGTTCAATCTGCCCCTGGTTGTTATCGACCATTATTATTCGTTCTATCCCAACATACTTTATTAAAAGAGAAAGAACATGAAGAGAGTGTGGATTAGCAATACCTATGAAAACATAAGAACGGTTAGGGTTTAGATTACACGATTTTAATTTAACTATATCGTTACTTAAAAAGTAATAATTTTTTTTTGAATTACTTTTTCTAAAGACCGGTTTAACTAATTTATAAAAGCCATCTTTCTTAGTATTTCTACCAAACCCTGTAAATGTTATTTTTTCCATAAGTAAATGAGTTTGTCGAAACCAATAAGTCTATTTTTGACAATATGCTATTAATGGAGTTTTGTTGGTCAAAACTCCAACTTTAAATAAGCTAGGAACATAAATATCAGCCATTGAATATAGTTCAACGTGATTATAAAAAGTCCGCAAAACCCAATAAAATTCACCGGCTGTCCACTCCCGTACGTGTTGATAATACGCGGGTGAAGCGCTAGTAAGTGAGTTAAAATTACGCGCCTTATTTGGAGTTGTAATAATAGCTGTATTCGCTAGTTTTGAAAACTGTCCCAAAAACTCCCCATAATTTTTTATATGTTCTATCACTTCGACACAAAAAGCCACATCAAACTTATTATATTTTTTTAACAAATCTTTCATGTCATCACCTACATAGGTAACATTTTTAAATGAACGATTTTTTATACTCCAATTCCGGCTTTCGTCATCCAGTTCCGAGGACACTATTTTTAATGAACTATCAACGTGTAGATGCTTTTCCAAAATTCCCGTACCAGAACCGATATTCACAATCTTTTTTTCTCCGTTTATCAGCGTTGAACACGCCTGATTTAGAGCAACTAAATTTGGCCATTCAAAAAAGCCACCTTCTTTTGTTCGTTTTATTTTTTCAGTAAGATTAATTGGTCCAATCTCAACATTTTCATAATATGGCTTATCCAGCCCTTGAAGCCGGTACAGGTAAATCCTCTCGGAAGGAATAAAAGTTAACCGGTATAATAAAGACTTAGTAAGACGCTTCATTGTGTGCATAGTTAAATGTATTTCGCAATAATTTTCATTTGTCTCTCCCAAACAGACGTTTCATTATAATCTCTAACCGCCCTTTTGTAACCCGCAAGCGCAATTTTTTCCCTCAAACGATTGTTGTTAAGGTAGTATTCCACCAACTCAGGTACTTCATGTATATCATTGTAACCTATAACTTCCTTATTTAATTTAAAAATATGCCCCAGAAAATATTTGTTGTCGCATATTTCCATCACACCATTGGCAGCAAGAGTGTAAGTTCTCATGTTAACTGGACCGGTTGAGTTATGAACATTTATTCCAATTTTTGAACGAGAATAGACACTTAACATTTCTCTGTCAGTAACTCTCCCCCTTTTCCATCCCAATCCTCTACCATACAAGCCAGGAATTTTTCTCTCTAAATAGTCAAGACGGCTTTCTCTTCTTTCACTCTCACGTTCGCAAAAAATGCTAACATTCACATCCCTTTTGTGGTTACTTGTAATATTCTCAGATACATAATCAGCGTAAAAACCCACCGGACGAAAAAATACGTTTTTACATCCCCACGAGTAATATTGTTGCAAGGAAGCAATATTACCAACCATACAAATATTAAAGTACTTAGCTACGGGTTGGGATATATTCACCGAACTTTCAGGGTCATCGAAGCACATATAAACATTAAACGTTTTCAAAAAACGTAATATTTCAGGATGCAAGTTACCCCCATTAAACAAAACAAGAGCATCGTAATTATAAGACTTTTTAATCAATCTCTCGTACATTTCAAGTAACGATAAATCTTTCAACTTATACCTACTGTTTAACTCACTGAAAGTGTACACCCTCATTGGGGGATTCGGAGTTATACAAAAACCATCAACATCAAAACCTTGTTCCCTAAGTCGTTCTATGTAACGCTTATAAAACTCACCAACACCCCTCCTATAAATCTGGTAAACAAATAAAGTTTTAATTTTTTGTACTTTCATGTATGAAGCCCCACCTATTGCTTTTTATATATGCACGTCCAAGAGTTTTTAATCGTGTAAAGTGGGCCACTTATAATCCCCAATTTATACATTTTTTCAACTGCCACACACACATTGTCAATCCATTTATACCTCCATCTATCATTCAGACTAAAGTCGTGAAGTAACAAAAAACCACCCGATCTCATAGTGTTTAATATTTTTGTTGTGTCACTTATTACGTAATTTGCATCATGACACCCATCAATAAAGCCAAGACCTACATCTTTAAGTCTTGGCATCCAGATCATTGAATCCTCAAAAATTTGTACAATATTTTTAATTCTCTTTTTTTTATAATAACTTCCGATATCGTTTTTACTAAAAATTTTAGTGACCAACTTACCACTTCTTTTAGTCACCTGTTCAGGTAATATATTTACTGTGTATACTACAGAGCTACGAGGAATATTCCTCGATATAAGGGCTGCTGAGTGACCATCAGCTGTTCCTATATCAACGCAGGTGGATGGGCGTGTATTTGCCGCAACGAGAGCTATTGACTCAGCGTCTCTTATCTTTCTACTATTGATATCTTCAATAGACTTTTGGAGATAGTAAAAGCTATCTTCAACAGCAGGTTTCTTCTTCCAACTAAAATATTTACTTAGTTCTATATAACTATCAAAGGTGTACAAGTTTCGCTCAAGCATATTTTGTTTTTTGTAGATATGAAACATAATAATTATTAATATTTAAATTATTTATATATCAGTTGATTTATCACACATCTTTTGTAATCCAGGTGAAATTGGGGGAAAGCAGACCGCGTATTGTGTCATTGGGATAAGCAATATTTAACGATCCACCCCACAAAACAGATATTGGTATTCTGACGTTTTGACGAAGGAAAGATCTAACATTGTATATCCCGACACCAACGCTAATAATATAATCCTTAGGTGAAAAAGTATCTTTGAATATCTCCACTGTTGACAAATATCTCCCCGGCTTGTATCTAGAAGGAGATTTAGATTGCATATCGTTAAAACTACGGAATATCAAGTTTTCTGCAGTATCTAGAACATCAATATATAAACGTAAATTTTCTATGGGTTTTCTTACCTCAAATTCTATCGAAATATACGTACTTTTGTCACTATAAAAAGGCCCAAGGGTTTTTTCACCTTGATATACTCTTATATTAATCAACTTGAAATTGTCATCAATCGATGCATTGCTAACCACCCGGGTAAGATTAGAAAAATTCGGCAAAACTCCATTACTTTTAGAGTATTCGGATATTGCCTTATCAACTGGTCCACACATCGCGTTTTTCCCATCAAGAAGAAAAAGACCCGTATTGCATATTGCTTTCACCATATTTAAATTATGACTCACAAAAACAACCGTTCTCCCCTCACCAACCATTTGTCTCATCCTGTTAAGTGACCGTTTTTGAAACTCATTATCACCAACAGCCAAAACCTCGTCCACAAGAAGAATCTCAGGGTTAAGGTGTGCTGCAACTGCAAAAGCCAACCTTACATACATCCCTGATGAATACCTCTTCACAGGAGTATCCAGAAATTTCTCAACACCTGAAAAATCAACAATCTCATCAAACTTCGCTTTGATTTCTTTTTGAGTCATTCCAAGAATTGCACCATTAAGAAAAATATTTTCCCTCCCAGTAAGCTCCTGATTAAATCCTGTTCCCACCTCAAGGAGAGAAGCAACACGTCCTAAAAGTTTTGCCTCACCTTTTGTTGGAGGAGTAATTCTGCTTAGTATTTTAAGAAGGGTGCTCTTTCCTGACCCATTTGCTCCAATTACTCCCAACACCTGACCCTCTTCGACCTTAAACGAGACATCCTTCAATGCCCAAAATTCATCTTTTCTTAAAACCGAGTTGCCCCTTATCCTTTTTATCGGATTTGAAACAAATTCCAATATGGACTCCCTTAGGGTATAGTAGGGCTTTGTTTCACCATACTTATACTTCTTGGATATATTTGTAACTTCAATTACGTTTCTCATGCAATATCGGCAAAAAATCTTTCCGTCGATCTAAAATAATAAAGTCCAACAAAAAATATAACTAAAGAAGAGAGTGCCGAAATACCAAGAATATTCCAGGACACATTTGTGCCTCCCGAAAAGACTACGCGGGTTGCATCAATTATCCCCGTCATGGGGTTTAGTGCCATAAGACTCCTAAAGGAGGGCCTCATAATTGTTGTTGGATAAATAACCGGGGTCAGAAATATTATCATCTGAATAAAAAACGGAAGAACGTGTCTTACGTCTCTATATTTAACATTAAAAGCAGAAAGCAGGAGTCCCGCTCCTGAAGCTCCTACTGCAGTAATAATTACTCCAATAGGGACAATAAAAAAAACTAATGGATTAGGATGATAGCCAAGGTAAAACGAAACCACAATAAGAAGAATAAACGATATTAAAAAATCAACAAATGTTGTTACCACCTTTGATAAAGGAAGTATGAGCCTCGGAAAATATACCTTCTTTAATATCCCCTCATTTTCAATTAGGGAATTTGTTGACTGAGTTAGTGCGTTTGAAAAAAAACCCCAAAACACAAGTCCAATAAGAACAAAAAGCGAGTAGGGGAGATTTCCAGATGGAATCATTGCAATTTTTCCAAAAAATAACGTAAATATAAAGGTCTGGAAAAGAGGTTGAAGTATTGCCCATATAGCCCCCAATACAGTTTGCTTGTAGCGAACCTTAAGATCTCTCCAAGAAAAAACATAAAAAAGTTCTCGAAAAGAAAAAAGTTCTCTCAAGTTAACAAGTTGCCACTTTGGCTTTGCTTTAATTACAACGGCTCTACTCATCTATAAGTTTTATTAATTATATCAACTAATCTATTAATTACCCTGGCTACTTTCATTTCAAAGATTCCCAAGTATCTTAATTGGACTTTTTCAAGAACTAGAATATTTTTCTTTCTATTTTTCCTCGACGAAGTCTCTGCATCTGACCTTAAAGTATAATCTGCAATAATTTTGTTAAAAAAATGCCACTTGGTTTTATTCATCAATCTGTACCATAAATCTGTATCCATCGATGACGATAAAGATTCATCAAAACTTCCTAATTTATTAAATACTTCTTTTTTCATAAACACCGCCTGATGTGGAATGTAAGAAAAATATTTTAAAATTAATTTGTTTGAAGTTTGAAAAACATTTCTTCTGGGAAACACCCCAACTTTTTTTCCTCCATCATCAACAACGTTTATTTTTGCGTATATCCAATCCAACTCCTGGTGTCTTCTTAAATAACTTTTTACACTTTCTAATACTTTGCTGTCAAAAAACGAGTCGTCACTATTTAAAAAGAAGATATATTTCCCAGAAGATTTTTTTACCCCTTCATTAAAAGCATTAGATATTCCTTTAGGTATCTTTTTAAAAACTTTAACGTTTAAACCTTTGTTTTTATACCTATTAACAAGTTTAACTGTTTTATCTTTTGAGTAGCCATCGATAACCACCTGCTCATAATCCTGGCATTTTTGATTAAGAATTGACCTAAGGTTTTTTTCGATAAAATGTTCTGAGTTGTAGGTACAGGTGATAATTGAAAAAAAAGGTTGCATTTTATTAACTTACTACCTTTAACAGATCCTCAAACTCCCTATCAAGCCCATTTTCATATACTTCCCAGCTATGCCCCCAGATGTGAAGCTCGTCCATCTGATTTATCATACTTGTAATAATCTGATTAAGACCCATATTAAAATTCTTCGCATAAAATTTGAGAGTTTGCATGTCTTTATTTTTCAAAAGATGACCAACAAGTACCAAGCTTGAATGTTTGTAATAGTGAACATTTGGGTCAGAATTGAACCTCTTTGAGATCGAATTGACATTTAAAATTCTAGCTGTTCTCGCCGATTCAAAACCACACTCTTTAACAAGCTTAGAAAGGCTTTTGGTGTAGTGGCCTCTAGGATAACAAAATTTCGTTACTTTTTTTCCTATTATCTCCTCTAGCAAAGTCTTGCCACTTATTATCTCTTTTTTTGCCACATTCAAAGGTACTTTTGTTAGATCAACATGTCCAAAGGTGTGTCCTCCTATTTCAAAATTTTTGGATAGTTCCTTAATTTCTTTTTTTGTCATAACAGATCTCCCATCAGTATTTTTTAATGGAATATAAAAAACACCAGAAATCCCATACTTGAGAAGTAGCTCCGCCAATCTCAAATCGTTAGGGTGTCCATCATCCCAACTCGTTGTTATATTTAATTTCCTTGTTACATCCATACTATTTAAAATCAATAAACTTTTTTAGTTTCTTAATAACTACTGGGTCGGCAATCCCCCAGACCATTGCTGGAGCGGCAATCGCAGACATTCTAAAAAGCGAATAGTAAAGCTCCTTCCACTCAGAGTACCCAGATGAAAAATAAGAAAACCCCAAAACAATTGCCAGAAGATACATAAAAGCGGCTATCTGAATTAAGCTTGGAATCTTTTTTATCCAAATTAATTTTTCAACAATAAAACCAATAAAAAGTATAAGAATATAATTCAATGAAGAAAAAGTAGGCTTAAGTGAATAGACAACACTTTCTACAAACGTTGGTTTATCAACCAGCTTGTGGGCAACAAGCGCCAATCCTTTGTCAGGCAAAGTTGCCATCTTTACTGGATATCCAACTCTTGGAATAAACTTAAAAAACTTAGGCAAGTAAAGCTGATATGATATAAAAAATAAGTTATAAGGCCAAATAAATATAGTAAAGAGAATACCCCCTAGCGCAAAAGTGAATACTTTTAGTTTTTTAACTAACATTGCTTTTATAAAGAAAAGAAACAGTGGGATTATCCAAAAAGGCTCCATTCTAATAAAAGGAACAACTGTCAGTGCGAAAATACCAACTGCAAAATCAGAATTTTCTTTAGCTGTTTCTGACAATAGATAAAAAGTTGCAATACCTAAATACTCCATTAATATCAGATTGGTTACTGACAAAAACGAATTCCACCAAATTCCTGGAGCAAAAATTAATAAAAAAGAAAACAATAAAGACAAAAAGTCTGATTTTGTTTCTTTTCTTAAAGTTCCAATAAGAAGAATGTAAAAGAAGATATATGCTAAGGAATACATAACTTTAGGATTGTCATAGCCAGTTTCATATACAACAAGGTGCATTATGGAGGTAAATGGAGGATACTGATTCTGATATTTGAGCCTTGGGTCAGTTGAAAAAAATATGTCCTTTTTTCCCTCCAAAAAAAGCTTGGGACGAAAATCGTAAAGATCCAAGGCGTCTGGTGTGGTTGGAGGCCAATAAATACACTGAACAAAGGTGTAGAGAAGAACTAATACAGAAATAAAAACTAGTACTATACTCCCTGCATTCATTTTCTTCTTTTCTGACTTATTTTTTTTAAATTCTAAAAAAATGAATTTTTTGTTCTTTTTATGATTTACAATCCAGTAGACTAAGAAAAACAAAAACAATTCAATAATGAGAAGCACAAACTGGCTAATATCATAATATTTCAAACGCAAAACAAGAATATAAACTGTAAAAACATGAACGGCTAGTCCAAAAAAGAAGGAAAGGCCAACTTTTTCAAATAAAGATAGTTTATTGTTTACCGCATTAACCAAAAACCATCCCGAAAATAAAAAAATGATAAGTGTCAGAATAAACATATTTTATATTTCAATTAGCCCCATTTCACTAGACGAATAGTTTTTTGGTCTATAATTTCCATTTACTACTTTAATATCTTTACCTTCAAAAATAATTATCTCATGGGAACCCACTTCAAACTCCGGTCTTCCGGCAACAAAAAGAGCATATGACTTACAACAATCAAATTTTTTAATCCCTTGTGATTGTGGAAGGACGTATCTCGGATATAAAAATGCTGTTGTTATTGTTATATTGTCCACTGCCCAAAAGGCTTCACCATAGGCTATAGCAACGTCAGGAACATATATTACGCTATTTTCTGGTGTTTCTTTTTTAATCATCATCATCAGATCATAGTACCCAGGATATGCCATTCTCATTTTCTCTTCGTAAGTTACAAAAGGATGGTTAAAAATAGGAGCAAGTGTTCCCCAAAATGGCTCTACAGAGTAGATAAGAGATGTTCCTCTTACAAAAAGCACTCCCAGAACTACAAATCCAGTTAAAAGTTTAATTACAAGCCGCTTTCGACTATTTTTGTGCAACAACTTTGAAAGAATAATTCTCCCTAAATTATTTAGCTTATGAATAAAAAGTATTAACGGGTTGGTTGTAAAGCCAGAGACCAGTTTATATTCTTTCTCCAATATCTCCCTATTTTTGCTTAATGATAATCCCCCACTATATAACCTGAATGATGAAAGAGTTTTATCAACTATCTTGGGCATTGAAACCTTTGCCAATTTAAGCCATACACCATATTCCATTACTGATGTTTTGTCCCCTAAAAAAGGGCCATATTTTTCATACGCAATCTTAGAAATAAAAACTGATGGTTGAAACAGGTAATTTACACAAAAAAGAAGAAAATATTTATTTAGTTTTAAAAGGAAGTTTTTGTAAACAGTCACCACCCTTGCTATTTCCCTACCCTCCTTATCAACCGTCCTTCCCCTTCCTACAAGCCAAAGTATTTCAGAATCACTCGGAAATGATTCAGCAATCGTCATCAATGCTCCTTCTTCATAAACATCATCTGCATTAATAAAAGTTAGTATTTCCCCTTTTGTTTTTTTTAATCCCTTATTTAGGGCATCCAGCTGTCCTTTGTCTTTTTTTGATTCCCAAGAAAAAATTTTTGGATACTTCTTTGCATATTTTTTAATAATTTCCAGTGTTCCATCGCTAGAGCCTCCATCTTGAATTATTACCTCCAGGTTTGGATACTTTTGGTCAACTATAGATTGAAGGGTTTGGGCAATATAATCTCTCTTGTTATAGGAGGGGATAACTATTGAGATCTTTGGATATTTCATTTCTTCTTGGCATCTTTCTTTTCATCAAGTTTATCCAAAGCATCATTCCTTATTATCTTTTCAAGCTTTCTTTCAAGCTGGCGTGTTCTTAGATATGCCTTTGAAACAATAACAACAACAAATACAAATCCAAACACCACGACCAAATCAAAAAGCCTTGCAAACATAAAGGTCTGGGAGAAACTCCTTAAAAAATCAGGGAAAACAACAAGAAGAATTGCAAATATCCAAACCAAAAACCAAACAAACATATCTGTGTTTGTTAGTTCCCTTTTTTTAAAATGAATTAATGCAATGTAAATCATTGCTATTGCAAAAAATATAAATAAAAGTTGAATTATGATTATCATCTTGTTAGTCTCCAACGAACTACTTCAAAAAAAATATTCACCGCATCAAGGATAGTTACTCCCTTAGCCGTATCATTATACACAGTTTCAACAGGCACTTCGCAGTAGGAAAGGCCCTTCTTTTTTATTTTGATTACCATTTCGGTCTCAACAGCATAGTCGGCAGACTCCAATTCCATCTTATTAAAAGCATTCCTAGTAGTCGCCCTAAAACCACATATAAGATCAGAGACGTAAATTCTAAAAAGAATTGATACTAAAATAGACGCAAGCTTGTTACCCAAATATCTAACAAGGGGAACCCCAGAAGAATAGTTTCTAGTTCCGAGCACCACATCATAACCTTCACCTAGTTTTTCCACAAATTTGCCAATATCGGATGGTTTGTGCTGCCCATCTGAGTCCATGAATATTACTCCTTCAGCTCCCTTCTTAAAAGCAATTTCTGCTCCCGTTTTTATAGCTGCCCCTTTTCCTAAATTTATTTTGTGCCGAGCATATACTACTTTCTTAAAACTTTTTACAACCTTTTGAGTTTTATCACTTGACCCATCGTCAACAAAAACAACAGGAAGCCCACACTTTAGAGCTCCTTTTAACACATTGCCGATGTGGGCAGCCTCGTTGTACCCAGGAATAACTAGAAATATTCTCATGAAGCTACTTTAAGCGGGCAATATTTGCATCAACCAGCATAGCAACTAATTTTTTAAATGAAGTTTTTGGCTGCCAACCCAAGGCCTTTTTCGCTTTTGCATAATTTGCAACCAGGGGTCCTGTTTCGGTGGGTCTTATGAAACGTTTATCAACCGCGATATACTTTTTCCAATCACATCCAACATAGGAAAACGCCTCCTCAATTAGCTCTTTAATAGTATGTGTTTCACCTGTTCCTATTACAAAATCATCAGCTTCCTTGCGCTGAAGCATCATCCACATACTTTCAACATAATCTCCAGAAAAACCCCAATCACGCTTTGCTTCCAAATTTCCCATTCCAACTTTACCGTTTTTTACAATTGGCTCGCCTTCTTCGTTTAAGTTCTTTGAATTTTTTATTCCCAGCTTTGCACAAGCTGCTGCATATGTAACTTTTTGAGTTACAAACCCTAAACCACGCCTAGGAGATTCATGATTGAAAAGTATTCCGCAGGAGATGAACATGTTGTAGCTTTTTCTATATATTCTTGCTATGTCATGTGCGTACAGTTTTGCTGCCGCATACGGATTAGCCGGATTAAAGGGGGTTTCCTCACTCTGGGGAATTTCTTTAACCCATCCAAACATTTCAGACGATGAAGCTTGGTAAAACTTTGCTTTCGGTACAACATCAAGAGCCGCATCAATCACTCTGTGGGCTCCTATTCCTGTTATCTCTGCTGTATGTATCGGCTGTTTAAAGGATTCACTGGGGTGAGATTGAGAAGCAAGATTGTATATTTCATCCGGTTTTACTCTCTGAACAGCTTCTCTAATTGAAACTGGATCCAAAAGATCAGCTTGGATTAGGTTTAGATGTTCTTGAATGTGGGAAATATTTGCATAATAGAAGTGGCTAGTCTTTCGTACAATTCCTGAGACTTCGTATCCTTTATCCAAAAGAAGTTCTGCCAAGTAGGATCCATCTTGTCCGGTTATTCCTGTTATTAAAGCTTTCTTATTCATATAGTGTGATATTACCAAAAAATACCTACAATTTCACTCACGAAACCCAGTAGCCACGAATAAAGTTTGCAAGAAGAATGGTTTGAATAATTATCAAAAAAGGAATTATAAATTTAACTGTCTTCGGATAGTATTTAACAACAAGTGGAAATAAGACAAACGCGGTTAAGCTATACCGTGGCATGGAGGTGAAAGTTCCTGTAAGAGTGGGGATAATGAGAACTCCCAAAGTGAATAACCAATAAGAAAATTTCATTTTTTTAACAAAAACAAAAAGAAGCACTAAAGGAACAAGCGTCATTACCACTTCTAAGCTGGCTATGCCAAACTGATGACTTAAAAATGGAGTATTGATAAAAATCTTAAAGTATCTATATAAAACTTGTGGAAGCAGAATTATTGGTTTGTCGCTTCTTTCTGCAGCAAAAAGAGGCTGTGCTTGAACAAAATAGAATGGTTTTCCAAACTCACTCCAGAGATAAACCATATATGAAACAAGACCTAAGGGAGCAACCAAAATTCCGAAAAAATTTTTAATGCTTTTTTTTGAAAATTTGGATTTGTTCTTATAATCAAGATAAAACTCAATTATCAAAACAGCAAACAAACACACACCTACCACCTTTGTTGCTGAAGCAAGTGCGGCCAAAACTCCGGCAAACAGATAATTCTTTTTTATCACATAATAGAAAGCAAAAGAGGCAAGAAGTAAAAAAATGGATTCTGTATAGATTGCTCCAAAATAAAATGCCGTTGGCCAAGAAACAAGAAGGACAAGTGATACAAAAGCAATCTTTTTATCAAACCAGGTACTAATAAATTTGTAAAACGCAAAAAGTGCAAAAAACATAACAATGTTTGAGAATACGATTGCCGCCACAAAATAAGAAGGATCTACATATACCGACGTATCAAGACCAGAAGCTTTTGGCAAGAAATTAAATAGCCTTATTAAAAGCGGATAAAGCGGGAAAAAAGCTTGAGAAGGAATAAAATCGTATCCGTTCTGCGCAATTCTTAAATAATGTACTCCATCAAAACCACCCCAACCCCAAATCCAATTAGGAAGTTTCGTAACTGTAAGGACACGGTCTACATACGGGAACCAGCCTCCATAGACAGGAATTGCAAATTTGGAAAAGTAGGAAACTAAAAACGAGACTAGCCTCTGAAGAGTAAACACCACAAATACAGGCTTTGCCTCATTTAAAAACTTCTTCATATAATTTGTATACCTCCTCAGCAGTTTTTTTCCAGGAATACCTAGCTATGTTCTTTCTACCTTCCTTCACAAAGCTCTGCCTTAGCTTTTCATCACCAAGGAGTTTTTTAAGTTTAACTTCTAAATCCTCCCCTTTTTTTGGATCAAAATACAAACAAGACTCTCCTAAAACTTCCTTATGAACATTAATTTTTGATGCAAGAACAGGCGTCCCCACAACCTGAGCCTCAAGGGAGTTAAAACCAAAGCCTTCATAATATGAAGGCTGACAGTAAACCCTAGCTAAATTGTAAAACACACACAATTCGGAATCGGAAACATAACCCACCCTTTGCACTAAAGGATTATTTTTATACTTTTCAAGAAGTTTAATAAAATTTTCATTTTCCTTGTGAGGCTTGGGGTTTTCATCTGCTGCTGCCTTTCCGGCAATTACCAATGTTACTCCTAAGTTTACACAAGCCTCTGCAAGGGATAAAACATTTTTATTATAGTTAACATCCCCAACATACAAAACAAATTTATCTGGCAAATTGTACTTTTTTTCGGTTTCTTTTGATAAAGAGATTTCTGGGACTCTTTTAAAAATCGCTTTTGTGGCAAGACAAACAACGCACACTTTTTTGGGGCGAATCCCAAAAAACCTACAAATATCCTTTTTTGACGTTTCTGATATAGTAAGGATCCCATCAACATTTTTTTTAATTAGAAGTTTGTTAATAAAAAGCTTCAACTTCCCTTTAAGCCCGGGAGGATAATGATCGGGGTATATAAGAGGGATTGTGTCATGAATAGTAAGAATAACCTTTGCCCATGGCTTAAAAAATGGAAGGGAGATAAAAAAGGGACGGAACGAAGTAAAATGAACAACATCATACTTTTTTGATTCTAGTTTTTTATGCTCATCTTTAAAACTAAAAGCATCAAACACAAAGCTTTTCTTTTTTAAAGCCACAAGAGCTTTCCCAAGCTCTCCAGTATTAGTCCCAATACCGCGAGTTTTGTCATCGCTCAAAAGCGACCCTGTATCAAATGCTACTTTCATTTTGTGCTTATATATCTAATATATGCTCTTGGAAACCTGAGTGCAGAAAAAAAAGAAAAAACTATACCTTGCCAGGAGTCCAGTATTCCTTTGTGTCTTACAAGTGTTAAGAAAAACCACCTCACAGGAAGAATAACCATGTACGAAAGAAAAAACAGCAAACTACTTTTAACCCTTTGTTCTTTCATTTCACCAACCATTAGATTTATATAACGACTATTGCGTTTTAAATACCTTTTAAAACTTCTATCAGGAACGTGCAGAAGCGGGCTTGCCAGCCAGCCAACGCGTCCATCAACCGCCATCTGTTCATGCACATCCTTACATGGAAGATACGCTTTTCCCCTTTTAAAAAGCCGTATCACGCCGTCAGGATACACCCCACCATACCTTAAATACCTACCCAAAAAATAATTGGACCTAGGAAGGAAAAATGCCACATACTCCCCAGCACTCTTGCCAACTTTCCCATCACGAGCTTCAATAATTTTAGTGTGTCTATCAAAAAGTCTTTTGTCAGAAAGGTTACTCTCATACCTGTCAAGCTCTTTCTGATTCAGTTTAACTACTTTCTTTATTTCTTCTTCCAACTTCTCAGTAACCCTCTCATCTGCATCAAGTAGAAGTATCCAGTCTCCTCTCGCCTTATCAATTGCCTTCTGTTTTGTTATATGGAAAATCGCATGATGTGGCTCAAGAAGTACTTTTGCCCCAAAACTTTTGGCAATATCAATAGTTTTGTCACTCGAGTGCTCATCAACAACAATAATTTCATTTGCAAGCTTCCCAACAGTTGTCAGACACTCACCAAGGTGTTCTTCCTCATTTCTTGTTGCAAGTACAACTGATAATTTAATTTTATCCATATACAATTAGTATCCGCTTATCAAATAAAACGCATCACTCCCGTTAGGGTATTTTATCAGTTTTACAGTCTCAAAATCCTTCAAATTTCTAAGGCCTGAGTGTTTATATGGTTCAAGGGCATACAAATACCCATAAATCGGTGGACTATCTACCCAGCCCCATTCACCGAATTCGTACTTTCCAAAGGACTCCACCACATTATGGGTATTCTGGGGTGTTTGATCATACTTTACAGTTTTTGCAAGCTCCAGGGGAGAAACTCCTAAATAATACAAAAAAAATATATATGGTTGACCTCGAACATTGTCCATGTAAATCTTGGTATAATCTGGATTTTCCTTAACATAATCCACTATCTGCTCCATCCCATATTGCCACTCAGTAGCATCAGTTTTTGGATAGACATTTATTAGATAGTTCCAAAAGGGAACAAATTGAACCGCTGTCACGAACAATGTTAAACCAACCACAATACAACCAACAACAATGTGCCAATCATTATCCAGTTTACTTAACCTCAATTTCACTGGAAAAAAGCTAATAAGTTTAATTAAACAGTATGCTCCCGCCGCTTCAATAATCTGAGTTACTCCTAGCATATAAATTGCTCTTGACGCATTGGCAGTTAAAGATGTAATTGCCCCAGGAAGCGGAGAAAGCAAAACCCAGGTAAAGAGTAAAAGCGTCCTTTTAGAAAACTTAACCAAAAGATAAAAAACTCCAAACAAAAAGAAAATTAGGTCAGTTTTGTAAAATTCCCCAAAGATCTTTACAGAATTTCTAGGATTTTGATCTCCCTTTACAAATAGGTAATTATAAGAAAAATATTGTGGATAGTGGCTAATTGCCACCTCAAGTGTGGCAAATATCTTGCTTTTAGTGTGGCTGTACAAGTAGGTAGATTCCAGTTGTTGGTCAGATAGCTTTGTTTGATCGTACCTAGTTAAACCAGTTAAATTAGGCTGAACAATAAAACCCAAAACAAAAAGTAAAAGTGCAACAAGACTCAAAAAAAAATACTTTTTTACTTTCACAATCTCTCTCCAATAAATAGCAACCAGAGCAATAATTATGAGGGGCATAAAAACTTTTGAAGCATTGTAGGAATACAAACTCAATCCCAAAGAGATAAAAGCAAAAGGAAAAAATTTTGCATTGTCTATACCCTTATAAAAAAGCCAAAGCCCAAAAATAATAAAAAAGAGCGCAAAACCCAATTCCCACAGGGCTCTGCTGAAGAAAATGTGGTATGGGGAGAAAGCCAAAAAAAGTGCAGCAAAAATTCCGACGCTATCACTTCTGAACATCTTCCTAGCAAGGAAAAAAATAGCCAGTATCGTAAAAGCTGATATCAAGGCGTGAGGAAGTCTTGCGCTAAAGTCACTTGGTCCAAAAATTCCTACAAAAGGCGCTGTTAAGTAAACATGAACTGGCATTTTGTATTCACCAAATGCCTTAAAAACAATAGGAAGTGTCTTTCCCCACTCGTCCTTCCCCCAATGCCAAATTGTGTATGCATTATAAGCAACTGATGCTTCATCCCAATTAAGTGAGGGCGGAGACTCAGTAAACTTATAAATCCTTACAAAAAGACCAAAAACGAATACCAACACTAATAAAACGTATACAATCCATTTATTTTTCATAAACATTAAATGCAACACTCCCATCTAGAAATTTAATTTCATTCACTTTCACTCCCAAAAGTGATGTATTAACACTATCTTTTGGTGCCACAAAGGAAATCATTTTTAAATCACTCTGAGTAATATCCTCAGCTGTAAACTTATATTTCGTTCCAATTCCACTGACTAAAGATATTCCCCATTTATCTGGTGGGTTATATAAAACATTATCTCTAAAGTATCTTGGATCAACTTTTTCATAAAAAAGCATAAATGTATAAGGTTGTCCGTAAGAGTCGGAAATATAAACTTTGCTAAAATCCTTAAAGTTTCCGTATTTTTCAAAAATCTCTTTGTAGCCATATTGCCAATCTTTTGATGACATTAAATTGTAACTAGCAAAAAAATCTTTCAGGAAAAAGACAAAAAGTACAAAAAAAGACAAAAAACTAACAACTTCAACATACCTTTTATATTCTTTAATTGTTTCCACCAAGTACCCAAAGCCAATAGAAGAGATCATTGCAAACATAGGAAGCATTACAATACTCCTTAAGGCATGTGGAGATTCTTTCGTAATAGCAGCAGGAATTGGAGCTAGAAACAAAATTAAAATCGGCAAAAAATACTTTCTACTTTTCTTTTTTAAGACTTTATATGCGCCCAGTACAATAAACGGTAAACTAGTACAATACACTTCTCCATATCCAGGGAGGGCGCTTCTTAAATTGATGTCTCCATTTGAAAAAAGAAAACTAAAAGAAAAGTGTGCAAGATAATTTTTTAAGAACTCACTTATATTTTGAGTTGTTGTACCTGAAAGTGAAATAGCAGTTAATCTCGCTCCACCATAATCAAACAAGTAAAGTCTAATTATTGGAATCAAAGACAAAGCAAACAGAATAAATAGAAACAATAACTCTTTCCACTTTTTCTTCAAATCTTTACTTCCCAAAAGTATTGGCATCAAGAGTACCAACGTAATCGGGGTTAGCAGTCTAAAACTGTTATATGAGTAGACCGAGAGAATAAAGACTGCGAAAGACACCAAAAGTAAAACAAAGTTATACTTTTTTTTATAAGTAAATAGTAGGCACATTCCTAAAAGATAAAAAAACAGTCCGGCAGTCACCTCGTAGCCTGCTCTTGAAAAAATAAAAAGCCAGGGAGTAACTACAATGTAAAAAGCGGAAAACAACGAGGCAGCTCTGTTTTTCGTAATCTCCATAGTTAATAAGTAACAAAGTAGAACAATACCGCAGGAATAGATTACTGAAGGAAGACGAATCGAAACGGCACTCAACCCAAACAATTTCACAAAAGGTACAACTGAATAAACGTAAACTGGGAGCTTGAATTCACCAAATGCACGAAAGTGAACTGGAAGGAAACTCCCCCATTCATCCCTCCCTGTTGTAAGCACGGAATAGGCGTTATATCCAATTGAGGCCTCATCCCAATAGACTGAAGAGGGAATACTTCCTATCTTATATAGACGCGTCGCGAAAAAAACCAAAAATACAAATACTAAAAATATATAGCTCCTCAATACGTTTTTTGTTGTTAAGCTTATTTTCTTCAAAGATTGTCTGAAATCACAAAAGCAGGTTGACCATTCAAAAAATCAATTGTCTTAATTATATTGATATCTCCCTTTACTTCGTCCGGAGTTGAAATAAAAAGAAGCTTTTTGCCTTGATAGTCCTTCTCAACGTCGGGTAGTGTTGTTCCACCGTCCCCAAGATCTGGAAAATAAAATTTATCAAACTTTAGAACCCGCACCCAATCAAAGGTTTCAAACCTTACAAGATTTGGGTTATATATATACTTATTAGGTGGGAAGTTTAAATAAAAAAGGGTAAACATATGAGGCTCTCCATATTCGCGGGTCACAACAATAAGATCATATTTTTCGTAATTATCTTTAATAAATTCAACCGCCTCTTTATATCCGTACTGCCAGTCTTTGGAATAAAGTTTTGGATAATTATAAAAAATATTTTTATAAAAACTGACAAACTGGAGCAGGAATAATAAAATTAAAGCACCAAAAGTAGAAGCGGATAGCCATCTTTTGTCTTCTAGAAGTTTATACAAAGCCAAAACTCCACATGCCGTGATTATTTGATAAAGAGGGGCTGCAATAAGGGTTCTTAGGGCATGGGGAATTGAATCGTTGGTAAGGGCAACCGGAATAAAGGAAATTAAAAGCCAGGAAAAAATAAGCTTATTATATTTTTCTTTATTTTTAACAAGATAGTAAACTCCAAATACAACAAATACTGCCTGGATCCAATACATCTCTCCAATTCCCTGGACATGATGTTGTTTGTGTCCTGCCCCATTAATAAAAAGAAATAATGGGGTAAAGTGAGCAAGATAATTTTCACCAACATAAAAAGCCGTATAGGTATATCTGTTGTGAATTAAATCAGTAACAGGCTTGGGAAGTTTGCTATTGTTTCTTCTTTCTTCAATTCTTGGAATAAGCCCTGCGTCGTCTGTAATGCTCACCAACTTATACCTGGCAGAAATTCCCCCTTTAAAAGAAAAGATAAGTATTGGAATGGAGAGTGCAGTAAACAACAAAAAGGAAACAAAAGAATATTTCTTGAACTTTATTAGATCTTTTCTATACAAAATAATAAGCGCAAATAAAAAAAGCGGAACGAAAGCCCTGGCGCTATTGTAGGTATAGGTTGCAAAGGAAAATGGAATCATGGAGATAATCCACCAACTATGTTTTTTAAATCCTTTTGCAAAAAACCATATAGCAAGAACTATCCAAAAAACAGAGAATGAAGACTCAAATGAAGCGCGAGTCAGCTGAATATGCCAAGGGGAGACGGCAAGAAAAAAGGCTGAAGAGATAGCAATGAAGTACCTATTTTTATTTTCAGAAAAAATCTCAAGTGCAAGAAAAAAAAGAAATAATATGGTGAGAGTTCCATAAATAACCGGAGTAATCCTTACCCCAAAATCATTCAAACCAAAAATAAGTACCCCTGGTATCGAAAAATAAATCTGTAGGGGGAGCTTGTACTCGCCATATGATTTAAAGTGAAGTGGCAGAAACTGGCCCCACTCATCTCTTCCTGTTTTTAAAATGGAATATGCATTATATCCAATTGAGGCCTCATCCCAGTTTAAGGATGGTGGAGACTGGGTAATTTTATAAAATCTCAAAAAAAAAGCTAGTCCGACAATAAAGAAAAGTAATACTTTATATTTTTTCTTCATGGCATATTCATAACAAGATATCTCCAAACAAAAGGAAGCCTGAGTTCTGAAAGGAAAGTAGATGGAACCAACGGACACGATACACTTTGGCACGCAATCTCAAAAGAGTTATATAAATACTTCACATTAAAAAACATTCCCGCGACAATTATCCCAACTATCAAACCCTTGGTAATAAACTTAAATATCTGCTTCTTAAAAACCAAGTATAAGAGTGGAGGTATCATAAGCAGGCTTATTATCAAACGATAGTGGGAAGGGGTAACATTTGGGTGGAAGGGATTAACCAAAAGCATACGGTTTCCCAAAAGCATGCCTCCTGCAATGAACATGGTTAGTACGTTTGCCCGTTTAACCAAATATACTAAACCCCAGGAGAGTATTATTGCCAAAAAGGGATATGAAGGAAACCTATACCAAGAAAGCAGGTCGTTCTCTCCACCGGAGATCATAACCACCAAAACCCAGAAAACAAAAGCCATAAGTACAATAAACTTTTCTTTATTTAACCCTCTAAATAGAAAGTATACAGCTGATATAGTCCCAAAAACAAACCAGCTATCACGAGTTATGATTGTATCGTATGAAGGTGTAATAAAGTACCAAGCAAGACTTCCAAACCCAACCGGGCGCATGGATTGAATCGCGTTTATTCTTTGAAAAATCTGCCAGTCAAAGTGATATCCCCACCAAAAGTAAAAAGCAATAAAAGGTAGAGTCAAAAGTGTTAAATATAAACAGTGGTAGATGGCTTTTTTTACTTTTTTCTCCCTAAACAGTTTTCTAAAAACAAAAAATAGCGCAAATAAAATGATGAAAAAACCAGTTGGTTTGGAAAGACCAGAAATTCCTGCCAAAAAAGGAATAGGAACTATATACCAAATCAAAGGTTTTTTGTTAAAAAGAAGAACAAGGTAAACCAGAAGAGCAAAACAAAATGAGATAAAAGTTTCGGGCATTGCCGTGCGGGAAGCAAAAATAAAAATTGGGACAGTGCCATAGATAAGCATGGAGAGTATTCCAATCCAATATCCAGAAACAACATTTGCTATCAAAAACACCAAAATTGAAGTTGCCCCTGAAATAAAAATCATGGGGTACCTTGTATAAGATGATGGGGTAAACTCCATAGTTTTGGCTCCAAAATGACTTGCAGAAAGCCCCACAAGATAAGAAAAAAGGGGCGGCTCATCAAGCCAAGGTTTATATAAGGTGACAGACGATTTAGGAGCTGATCCTTTGTAATTTATTTCTCCTTTAAAAACCTCGGCACTTTTGGGATAATCCAAAGTTGACCAAGAGACAGGAATGCCTGTCTCAACTAAGCTCAAACCGCTCCAGGCATAAAGCATTTCGTCGAGATGTCCTACCCCTGGAGTTCTTTCATACTCATGGGCACGAAGAATGAAAGTAAACAAGAATACTCCAACTAAAACCAGGGTCTTAAATAAATTGACTTTTTTTAGTTTGAACATTGTTCTTTAGTCGGGTTTGTTGAATAAGCAACTAATGATTTTTCAACATCAATTCTCCAGATCTCAAACTCAAATTTTAAATTGTGTTCTTTTGCTTGTTCCTGAGAAAATGTTGCAGGATCGCCAATTATTATTGTATCTCTTAAACATGCATCATTCCAAGAAAATGGTCTTACCAAGATATTTCCAAGACTATATACTTCATTTCTTTTAACCTCACCTGAGTAATACGAGGGGGTCATTTGGGAAGACAATTGTTTTTGTAAATCTACTGGATCGTACTTTGTTAAATACGCATACCTTAAACCCACACCAGGATCGCGCGTCGAGTCAATTAGAATAGATCTTCCTTTGTATTCGTCAAGTTTCTTCAGAAGCAGCATATATTCATTGCCATAACTTCGTGACAGTTCATATTTAAATAAAACAAAATAGGAAACATAAAAAGAAAAAATACAACTTGCACTAAGTACAAACACCAAAGCGACTTTTATCCAATACTTAGTTAATTTCATTAAGAAAACGAGCAGCCCGACAGAAATAACAAAACCATAAAGCCAAATCAAATCCAACGCCCGGAGTGGATAAAACCCATCTGAAGTTAATGCCGCAGAAACTGGCGTAATCAAAATAAGAAGAACAAAAAATCTATGATAGCTTCTATCTATTAATTTCTTAAAATTAACCAGCCCAACAAAAAACAAAGGCAAAAATACCGTGTAATACACTCCCATCTCAGGCGAAATTCTCCCCAAGCCTTTACCGGTATCAAAAAATAGATTTCTAGGCGAATAGTACATCAAGTACCTTTTTATAAAATCAAAAAAATTAAATGTCCCCAGAGATCCGACCTGATCCAATCTTTTTGTTAGCGCCCCAGTTGTTAATATCGCCAAATGTGGGAGCATAATCACAACAAAAACTAAAAGACCAGCAATTACCACTCGAACATTTTTTTTGAAATTCTTCCTATATAAAAGCAAAAATAATGGAAGAAACACAACCGCTATCACTCTTTCGCTATAGTATGCATGTGTTGAGAGCGCTAAAAAAAATGTCGCAAGAGGAAAATACTTCACTTTGTTAATGGAAAGCAAAAGACAAAGTATACTTATGGCAAAAATTCCCACACCCAAAGTCCCCTCAGCCGTTAATCTACTATAAAAAATGGCCCAAGGAGATAGTGCAATAACAAGTGAAGAAATTAAAGCGTAGCTAGCTTTCAACCTTTTCTCTTTAATCAAAATTGTCGAGACAAAATAGGTAGCACCAACAAGGATCACACCGAATAGTCCATCCCAAAATCTGGCAGCAAATACAGTATTTCCAAGAAAATAAACAGGAATAATTGTTAAATATGTCAGAACCGGCGGTTGGTAAGAACCAAATGAACGAAATAGAATTGGAAAACTCTGACCATATCTATCTTTTCCCGTCTGAATAATTGAAAATGCATTATAACCATGGGATTCTTCATCTGCATGGATCCCTGCAGGAATACTACCAAGCATGTAAAACCTCAAAAATGCGGCTAGTGCCACTATCAATATAAAAAGGAATGCTTTTTTAGTCATATTTGTTAGCAAAAGAGGACAAGGCTCTCTTCAAACCTAAGACAAGAGAGATAATAATCAAAGGATAGAAAATGATTGATCCACCCCCATCAATAAAACCTGATAAAAACACCAGGACAAAGACACATATCCAACCAATACTTTTTAATCTGGTTAAAAATTGATATGACCCAACTACGAAAACAGGTAAAAAGATGAAAAACAATCTTAAGAAAACATTGCTGTTTCCAGAAAAATATGACGCAAGATCAAACACAGAGGATACATTTATCATATATTTATAAACGACGGGCTTGACAACATCAAAATAAAAAAGAGAAAATCTATTGCTAAAAACCTTTCCCATCTCATAAACAAAAAACACTTGCCGCTTATTTATAATCACTTCTTCCGAACTTGTCGGAAGAAGAGTGCTCGGTTTAACAAAATAAATAACAGAGGAGGCAGCAACTCCACAAAAAGATGCAACCATAAATATTCGAACAACTCTCCTGTCTAGAGTGGAAAAACAACTCAAATAAAATAAATAACTAAAAACTAACGATGTAATAAAAAAAAGAGGATATGAGGTTGATATATTCCAGGTCCAAGGAAACATAGTAGCAACAAGTATAAAAAGTACCAAATCGCTTTTTCCTAACTTTTGAAGATTTTGCTTTTTCTTATTCCCCATATATGAAGCAGGTAGGATAAAACTGTTAAATAAGACTCAAACCCAAATTTTAAACCTTTAGAAAAACCAATTGAGGATTGTTTACTGTGATATCTTGTAGGAATTGCGATCTCGCCGATTCTCATCCCGTAACTAATTGCTGATATTGTCATCTCTTGATCGAAAACAAAATCATTTGAAAAGCGTTGGAATGGTATCTTCTCAAGAAATTTCCTTGAAAAAGCGCGATATCCAGAAAAGTGTTCTGTAAAGTTGACCCCCAAAAGGATATTCTCAACAAAACAATTCAGTCTATTTAAGTAATATTTATACGGCGGCATTCCGCCTCTGAGTGCGGTTTTTTTGGTTGCAATCCTGCTTCCAAACATGTAATCATATTTTCCGTCAAGTATGGGTTGGATTAGATACGACATCATGGTAGCATCATATTGGTAGTCAGGATGGAGCATCACGACAACATCAGGTTTTTGCTTTAGCGCCTCCCAATAACAAGTCTTTTGATTACCGCCGTATCCTAAATTATTTGAGTGTGCAAAAACTTTTATTCCAAGCTTTTTTGCAACCTCAACAGTGTTATCTTTGCTTTTATCATCTACTAAAATTACATCATTTCTGTATTCTTTGGGGATCTCTCTAAAAGTATCTTTTACAGTTCTTGCTGCATTATATGCCGGCATAACTATCACGACTTTCGGCTTCTTCATAAGGTAATTATAATTGCATTTGAGATAAAGGACAAACCCAAAAACTGGGACTAAATCTCTTTTTTGTATCCCACCAACTTTCTCACCCCAACAGGCTCATCAATCTCAAAAATTTTGGTTAAATTATGTTCCTTTGCTTGTTTTTCACTTATTGCCAAATCATCCGCCACCAAAAAAACACCAGGGACAACATCTTCTCTCCAATCTATAGACTTAACCCGGATGTTTCCAAATTGGTAATTGTCTTCAACCGGAGCATCTGAATCATAATAGTGGTTAAGAAATTTTTTCCCAGTCTCTTCTTGAAACTTCCGGGGCGGGTATCTGAGATAATACGCAGCCCTTAAACCCGTTGCAATATCACGTCTTGAAAAATCTATAATAATATCTTCATTATTATACTCCTTAAGAATCTCAAAAAGCTTAGTATCTAAATAACCAAACTCATTTGTCCTCTCGTAACGGAACAGAACAAAATACTTTCTATAAAAATCAAAAAGAGAGAAAAAGACAACTAATATGCCAATAAAACCAAAAAATATTCTAAGCTTAAAAGATTTTGCTGCGTCGTAGATACTTACAAACCCAAGTGAAATAATGACAGATACTACCCACAAAAACATAAAAACTCTAAGTGTATAAAACGGTTCTCCCGTAAGAGCTGCCACAGTCGGTGAAATAAAAAACAATAAAATCAACAAATTTTTGTTTTTAATGTCCCTCTTCCCCCAAAAAATATAATAAAGACCAGCAAGGTAAAAAACCACAAACACTGAGTAAAATACCGACAAATTTGGAATCGATCTTGCTCCCTGGGGATCGGGATCAAAAAAAAGATTTCTTGGTGACAAATAGCTAAGATGATGCGTAACAAACTGATAACCTATAAAGTAGACTCTCCCTAATTTATATTTTTTAAAGTCAGATCCAAAATTCTGATAAGAGGTATTATCAAAGTAGGAAACTTGCTCCAATCTTCTCGAGAAGGCACCACCCCTGATTGTTGCAAGATGGAACCCCAAAATAAACACAAAGATCACTCCTCCAGCAACGTAGAATCGCCTGTTGGCAAATACTTTTTTCCTATACAAAATTAAAAACAAAAGGGTAATAAAAATCGCAAGCAGCCTCTCAGTGTAATAAGCATGTGTTGAGAGTGCCAAAAGAAGAAATCCAAAAAGGGCAAATTTAGGCTTTGCCAGAGAATAAAGTAAAAAATAAAGACCCCCCAGACAAAGGACAAGTCCAACACTCGCTTCAGTCGCATACCTGCTGAAAAATATTGACCAGGGTGATATAGCAACAACCAAACAAGACACATGTGGTAACAAGCTTATCGCTCCTTTATCATTTTCCTTTCCTAAAAGAAGTTTCGTAATAAAAAAAGTCAGGACAACTACCAAAACACCAGAGAAAGCGGATACAAACCTCGTGGAAAACTGGTTTAAACCAAACAAGAAGGTTGGAATAATAGTTAAATATGTATAAAGAGGCGCCTGATATGAATCAAATGTTTTAAATAGTATCGGAAAAACCTTTCCGTATCTATCCTTGCCTGTTAGAAGCAAGGAATAAGCATTGTACCCCTCAGCCACCTCGTCGACATTTACACCCAATGGGACTTTACCCAGTAAACAAAAGCGAAAGAAAATAGCAATCAGAACAACTACAAACAGGATTAGTAACTTTTTCTTATTAAACATACTTTTTAATTACGTAGTCCAAGGCCAACACACTGCTTAAGAAAAAAAATGGCAAAAGATTAATAGGACCCACTAGAGATGTGGGAGAATATAGGGAAGAAACAAAAAAATTAAAAACACCAAAAATCAGTATATGTTTTTCCTTCTTTGCAATTAGACCAAAACCCAAAAAAACAAACAAAATTAAAATTGGAGAAATTTTTTGAAATTCATATGCCCAGGACCTTTCTCTTGGATGGCTTTTGAAAAAATAATTATTGGGATCAAGATTCTCAAAAAAATTTTTTTCAAAAACTCTAAGCCCTGGTTCTACACCAAAGTGATACCTATACGCCACCCCATTTAAATAAAGTTTACCCATATAAGATCCGTACAGGTCAAATCTTTTTTGCAGAACACCTTTATCTAAATCATCAACTTTATAAAAGCTTGTATCCATGAATTTGGGAAGAGTAAACGCCAAAAGAAAGATATTAAATAGTACCGCAATAAATATAAACCTCTTCCAAAATATAGACGCTAAAAGAACCAAATAAAACATAACGAGTAGGGCAAAGAGCAATATTGAAGTATCAAATATAACCTTAAACCAAGGAGTGAATAAAAAAACAATAATCGAAAAAAGAGCTAGTCTTACAAAGCCACCTTTTTTATTATTTCTAAAGTTTAATTGCATAAAACGCCGGTTTGGTGCTTTTGTAATAATAAAATGTTTTTATCACATTTGCACTATCTTTGATATCAACTGGTAAGCTCCACGGACTTGCAATAACAAGAGCATTTTTTAAATCCTTATCCTTAGGCCAGAATACCGCTCTTATTTCAATGTTTTTGATCTTGAACATTTTATCATTTACTTGATAGCTGCTTTGAAAATCCCCAGTAGATTGCTTACCATAAAAGGCCAAATAATAATAAGGTCCCGTAACGTATGCTGGAGTCTCTGGACCAAATTTGGGGTCAATAACTATTGTTTTATAATCTCCATCACTATTCCAAACATACTCTGAAACATATTTAAATGGATACATAATAAAATGGGACTTCTCAATCGGAAAATCCACTGTATAAACTTCCCAAAAATACACAAATGAATAAACAAATATAACCGTCAGTGCCAAAAATACAAGGCGTTTATATTTTTTAAAGGAAGTCAACAAGGCCACAATCCCAGCTCCCATAACAACCTCCATAAAAGTGTAGGCAAGTATGCTCCTATGAGGAGAGGTATCCTCAAAAGTAAAAGCACTAGGAAGAATTGAAAGAAGGATCCAAACAAAGATAAGACTCCTTTCCAACCCTTTTTCCCTAACAAGATAAAATAGTCCCAAAATTAAAAATAGAAATTGGACAGGGTAGAAAATACCTACATCAACATACTTTCTGCTCGTTAGATCCAAACCGTTCAAAAAAAGGTAGCTGGGCATAAGATGGTTTAGGTATTTTTGAGAAGCAAGAGCTCCAGCTACAAAAAACCTCACAGTCTCTCTTCTCCTTACGTTCGCTATTTTTAAACGACCCAAACTCTCCTCCACTTTTGGATCTTGAAAGACAGAAACTGCCCTCAACCTATTTAGAGACTCTGAATTTCTAACTGTCAGAAACACAAGCGGCAGGACGGTAATTAAAAACACCAAAAGTCCCTTAGCTACCCCTGCCAAAAATTTCTTTCTATACATAAGAAGAAATGCAATTAATAGAAGTGGAACCATTACAGCCTGAGAAAAATGCACGTAGCAAGACAGGCCAATTAGAATAAATCCCAAATAAATATACTTATTAGCTTTTTTGTCAAAGCCTTTTTTAACTAATGCAAAGCCAAAAAGTATTAGGTCAACCCCCGCTTGACTCTCAAAAGACTTTCTGGAATAGAATATTTCAAATGGAGAAAGTGCAGCCAAAAACGCTGATGCAACCGCAACACGTTTATCCTTTAAAAAAGATCGTGCAAAAAAGTATACAGCTACTATCACCACAGTCCCAAATATTACCCCCGGAATACGAATCGTAAATTCATTCCAATCAAAAATTAAGTATGAAGCAGCTGTTGCATAAGTATAAAAAGGGGGTTTGAAATCGTTAACTGATCTAAAAACAAAAGGGAGTTTTGCGCCATATATGTCTTTCCCTGTTTTGGCAATGGATATTGCATCATACAACTGAGAAATTTCATCATGTCCCAGGTGAACAGGAAACTCATCAATTTTATAAATACGAATGAAAAAACCCAAAAACAGAATTAAAAAAAGAATAACTGAAGTTTTCTTAAGTATGTTCATGTTAAAATTCCTCCACCAAACACAAATTGAATAAATATATCAAGCATTCTAAAAAAAAGGGTCTGAAAATAATTCAACTTATTAAAGAGAATGTGTCCCAAAATATCCATACGATATCCTCTTGATACATTAATTTCTTGTATTAAAACTTGTTTTTCAGTATCTGGTAAAAAATAGGCGTATAAAACAAACAAAACAATAGCTAAAATACTCATGATATAGATTATTAATAGCCTAGTCTGCAAATCTTTTTTCATAGTCAAAATCCATACTACTATCAATTACTGACAATATAGTATGCCGGAGATCCGTTTGTAAGGTAAATTATCTTAAGAACCTTCCCCTGTTTTATAATGTCAGCAGGAAAACTCCACGGACTCCCAACAAATAAGGTATTTTTCTTCTTGGCGTCTTTAGGCCAGTTAATATAAGTAAATACATACTTATCAAACTTGAAATAAGGATCATCGTGACTTCCATAAGTTTTAGGAATAGTCTGATATATTGCAGGATCAAACTTAGAGTAAAAAAGTAAATAAAGAAAGGGGTCGGCTGCAATATATGGGCCATCAACACCATGCCTCGTGTCGTAGATTACTTCATTATAATCTTTTGAGTGATGCCAAACAAAATTGGAAACCTCTTCAAGGCCTTCATTGTAAGTTTCTCCCTTCTCAATAGGAAAATGAACCGACACCGTTAAATAGGCATGTACTAATACAGCTAGGATAAAACAGCAATACAAAGAAACGAGGCTTACTTTTAGAAACTTGCCTTTGATTCTTCTAATTAGATGCACAAACTCGGTAAAACCCAAGATAATAAATACAATAAGAACAGGGGCAATATGAATAAGCCTGCCTGCGTGCTGCTCGTTATTAGTGATTGAGTCCGGGATGAGCCCAGCTAGTATCCAAACAGCAAATACACCCTTATGTCTAATCTGTGTTTTTAAAAATTTCCAAACACCCAAAAGAAAAAAGGGGGCCTCATATAAATATAAAGGACCAAGTCCAAACTTGCTTTGAGAAGTCATATGAAGACCGTTAAAAAACCAAAAATCGAGGTTCAAATAGTTTAAATATCTTTTGGCCCAAAAGAAAAATAGGTACGGGACATCCTTTAGCCCTCCGAAATTCCTTAAAAGAACGTACCTTGCAAAATCTACATCACCTGCCAGAAACACCATTGAAAATCTCGTCCCGGCCCCTCCAAAAAGAGTTACATATAAAAGAGGTAAAACTAAAACAAAACAATCTACCCCAAAGGTAAAAGACTTTTTCCAATTTCTTATTAAGTATTTGTACTTTAGGACACATACACCAATAAGAAAAAATGGAATAAACATGCGAGGCGCAAACGCTGTATACATGGTCAAAACCAGAAAAAACGCCGATGGAAATATAAATTTCCATTTTCCATCAAACACCTTCATAAAAAACCATATTCCCAAAAGAATAAAAAAACTCGCAACTAACCCCTCATACGCCTGACGCGAAAAAAATACATACCACATTGATATGGACATAAAAAACGATCCTAAAATCGATATCTTTTTATTACCAAAGATATAAAGAAGGAAAAAATAAAAAACAGGAATGAAAAGAGTTCCAAATAAAGCATTATTAAACCTCACTGCAAAATTATTTACACCAAATAATTCAATTGGCGCAATCATTAAATACACTGGGACCGGGTTTTTGTAATCACCAATGGATTGAAAAACAAGCGGCATAAATTTCCCATTTTCATCCCTTCCAGTTTTTGATACCGAATAGGCAGAATATCCAAATGAAACCTCATCCCCATTTAAGCTTGGAGGGTTTTTACCTATGGCATAAAACCTCAAAAAAGCTCCCAAAATGGTTATTAAAAAAAGGGCGCTAAATGCTACAATACTCTTTTTCATAGCCTATTTATCAACTATTTCATAGTTTTGACCAAAATATCTAATATACCTCTCAAACTCACGGGTTCTAACATCGCTGGCTGCAACGAGTATCTGAAAAATCAAAAGAAGTGCCGTGGAAGTCAAAACAATCCTTAACCATCTTTGTTTATTTTCCAACAACTTAGCAACACCGAGAGAAAGAACATACACAAGAAATGGTAAAAAGATAATAAAGCGATTTAAACTGATACCTTCTTTAGATAGAAGTGAAGGTATAATAAATAAAAAAGACAAAGGAATTAAATACAACTGCCTTTTAGTATTAATTAAAACCCACACACCATAAAAAAAGGGCACTATTAGCCCCAAAAAAATGGGTGGTGTAAACGAAAATCCCAAAAGCTTCTCCTTAGAAGTAAATATAGTTGCCGGCATAATATGAAGTAAAAATTTATCAGCTAGAAATTCCAATGAAAATAGATACCTATTTTCAGAGAGTCTACCCATTAAATGAAGCCCTGCCACATCTGACTCACCCCGGTATTGGTTCACAACATTAACAAGTCCCGGATCTGAAAAAAGCATCACGTTATTAGACAATATATTTATAAACGGGTGCCAGTTCGCAAAGACAATTAAAGCCAGAGAAGTAGGAATTAGAAAAATAAATAACATGTACTTTCCCACCATTTTTCTAAGCGATTTATCTGCCAAATACAAACCAAGTATAAAAAGAGGGAAAACAACAAATAAATAAAACGATCCGTATACTCCAATAAAGAACGCTGCTACAAAAATTAACATTCCTTTTTTGGATCCTTTTTTTGTTATTATCAAACCATAAAAGAAAGCGAGTACAACAAAGAGATATAAAACATAAATAGAACATGCAGAAGTCGAATAACTTCCCCATGGCGAAATTGCATACACAAAAGCCGGCATATACGAATACTTGCTAAAAAGCTCTCTTCCTAATAGCCAAAAGACGACAACATTTAAAGCATCAAGTGTAAATATCCACCAAAAACTAAGGGTATAACTTTTTCCCAAGAGATCCAAAATAAATAAGTTTTGATTTAGATATCCAATTGGGAACAAAAAAACATGAATATAAACAGTTAACAATTGATGAAGAACTATTATCAAAAAAGGATACACCAAGTTTTTACGCGTAATCATTGTCCAACTAAATTATTTTTTTCAAACATGTAAAAAGCTGGTGTTCCTGAAGGATAAAAAGAAACATGAACAAGTTTGATGTCACGAGGAATCCTCTCAGGCTCTTTTACCAAATCAAAATCTATCTCCCTGAAAGGGGTAATATAAAGGTCTCCATCAGCAACAATTGGTGCTAAATTGTATAAATTATGACCGGTTCCCACTGGAGGAAAGTAAAAATTTCCTAATTTGTAGCTTTCCCCATAATTTTTAAGATCTAACTTATCATTCGGATATTCGCTTTGAAACCGACTGGGTGGGTAGTTACTCCATCCCAAGTAAAAAAGAAGTGACGGCTCATCAAAACTACTAAAGATAACTCTTTTGTACTTTCCACTAAGACTCTGGGCTTCTAAAACCGCATCTTGATACCCTGCATGCCAGAGTCTTTCAGTCTGGAAGGGGTAGTGGAAAAAGTAGTCGTTTAAGTATCTGACAAAATAAAATAACGTAAAAACCATGAGAAAAAGACCAATAAGCCTAGTTGTCTTTCTAGAAAAAATTCTCAAAAACCATAAGACTCCTAGTGAAATAAACACCACCATCGATGGCAAAACCAAAATTAGTCTAGTTGCATGATTTGCCCCATCACGGGTTAGGGCTGAGGCAATTGGAGAAGTGATAAGCCACAAAAACAAAAACAGTTTCAGTCTTTTCCGATACTTCCCAACCATCAACTCAAAAATACCAAACAACAGAAACGGTCCAAAAATAGGCAAAAACTCACCAAAGGAGATCACATTATGCCTGGGAGTTGTGTCCCCCCTAACAAACATAAAGTCAGAAGAAAAAGATTTTATATAGTTTTTTGAAAATTCGTCTAAAAAATAAAAAAACTTGTTATTAAAAACTCTACCCACAAAGCTACTTTGAAACACTGAAACTCCAACAAATTTTGCAGCCCCTGACTCCTCAATTCTGGAAAATCCAATATTGCCCTGCATCTCAGGGTCATTAAATATCGAAACTAAATTAAATCTTTCTTCTCCTCCCCCAAACACGGTACTGAAAAAAAATGGTGTCTCAATAATCATAAAGGCCATACACGATGCTATAAGATATTTTTTTGATACTTTTGCTAATTTTTTAAACCAAACTACAAGAATAACTATCAAAAAAACCGGGAGATAAAATTTTGCCGTATTATATATCCAAGGAGTGAACGCCAAAAGAATTGACGAGAAAATTAAGTACTTAGGTTTTTTTAACCCTTTCAAGAAAAGTAACAGCCCAAAAGTAAGAAAAAACATCAGCTCACTCACTTCAAATCCGGACCTTGAGTAATGTATGTGCCAAGGGGTTATCATAAGAATTAGCAAAGCCAAAAGTGAGACTTTTCGCTTTTTAAATAACTCTTTTGTAAGAAAATAAATGGCAGGAAGCGTAAGCGTCCCAAAAATTACAGAGGGCAGTCTTACTCCCAAGGGAGAAATCCCAAACATCCACACAGTTGGAATCGCAGAGTATAAGTAAAGGGGAGTTCTATATTCAGCTAGTGATTGAAAGTGAAGCGGCATAAAATTCCCCATATAATCTTTCCCTGTTTTTAGTATTGAATAGGCCTGATACCCAACATCAACCTCGTCGCCAAAAAGTGAAGGTGGTACTTTATTAATAAAAGCAATTCTCACCAAAAAACCAAAAAGTGTGATAAGAATGACAATAAGTATTTCTTTACTTTTTAAAAATTTCATAAATTAAAAAGTCCCCGGTGTGTAAATAAGGGGCAGTTTTCCCCAATTAGCAAGCATATATATTATTCCATGATGATTAAGTAATACCAGGGCAAAAAATAAAGCAACAAAAAAATAGCTCCACAGTCTTTTATATCTCTTATTTTTATTCAAAAATTCACTCACGAAAGCCAATCCTAAAAATACAACTGCCAATAATCGATAATACATAAATGGTTGAGAATAATTATTCTCAACCTTGGCTGCATAAAAAACGCCGTAGCCCCAATAAAAACTAGTTGAAACAAAAACAAAAAAGAGAATAAGAATATCAATAAAATTGGGCTTTGTTATCAGCTGATGAATAAATATCGCGGTTACAATACACATAAAAGGAATAAGAGGAATAAAGTACCAAGGATAGTTGGCACCAACCAAAACAAGGGCTGATAACAAAATTAATATAGTTGAGGCATAAATCGGAAAATATTCCTTCTTGTTTTTAACCAGAAGGAACGCAATAAAGCCCCCTGTCCACCAGCCATCAACTGGGAAGTTAAGAATGCTAACTTTCCAAGCAGTAACCAACAGATTAATGGGGCCAATAAAACCTCTTGCTATACCCTGAAAAATTGTTAAATCCAAAAATAATCTTGGTGACAGATACAAACCCCATAAAAAATATAAACTTCCAATTACTACACCAGGAATGCAAAAAAGAAAAATCTCTCGCTTTAGCGCCTTCCATTTAATAAGAAGTACCAACCCTAAGAAAATAGACGTCCATCCTGATAATTTGGTAAGTGCGCACATTCCCGAAATCACACCAGCTAGAACAAGAAGAATTTTATTCACCAACGTGCCATTAATTTTATTATTAGAATGAATAAAAAGAAGGGTGGATAAGGATACAAGTAACAGCGGGGTTAAGACATTCTCTAAAAGCGCATATCGCGACAAAAGAAGATACGAAGGAGCTGTTGCATAAATAAATGAAGAAAAAAGTGAAACCAGCAAGCTTCCTGATAACTGATATGCTACAATTGCAATTAGAATCTGAACAATTACTGCCAAATACAAACTCACTCTTCTCATATCAATGCTATCAAGATCCAGAAAATTTTTGGTTGTTGATGGAACCCCCAAACTCAGCATCAAAGTCCCAATTGGAGGATGATCTAAATAGGGTTCAACAAACCATACATGTTTTGCTCCCTTTCCAAAAGAATAGTTTTTAGTAAGATCAATTTCTTGAACAATCAATATTGGATTGGGAAAACCCTTAAAGTTTCTAAAATTGATCTTGCTGTCTCCAATTCTTATACCAAAACCTTTAAGGTCGCCTCCACTTCCAGTTTTATATGCATTATCTTTGTAAGCAGGTAAACTCGACCAGGCAACCGGAAGCCCGTTTTCTCTGATGCTTAAGCCATGCCAGACATTTGTATATTCGTCTAAAATTACACCAGGTTCGGGAATTACGTTGTAACCAATTTTTCGTAAATAAATTCCATCGTATAAACTTGCAAGAATAAAGAGAAAAAACAAAACCAAACGAATTTTTTTCGTATTTATAAAAGAGATTAATCTATTCATTCTAAATCAATTATAATATATTTATGGCCGTTATAATGTCCTTTCCGATTTTTATACTTTCAACACTAGCCTTCTTAACTTTTCCTGGTCTTTTAATAATAAACAAAATCGGACTCAGACTAGGCCATATTGAAAAGCTTACACTCTCAACTATTTCTGGTTTTATCATCTACACCATCCTTTCCTATTTCTTTCACTTGCTAAACCTCTACCTACTTCTTGTTCCTATTATTATTTTGGTCGATCTATATTATTTAAAAAACTACAAACTTTCAGATTTTAAGATACCTACAAAAATGTACTCACCAGCCGTACTTGTCTTTACACTAGGAGTTACATTTCAACTTCTGGTTATATTTCCAAGTGGAAGCATAAACAAAAACGGAGATATAATTTTCTACTCAGCCCACGCTCATGACAGCATGTGGCATATCGCAGTTGCTAACGAAATTTCAAACAAGTTTCCACTTTCAAACCCGGTAATTTCAGATTTTAAACTTGTTAACTACCACTTTTTTTCAGATATCACACTATCTGACTTTCATACACTGACCAAAATACCAGAAATTAACCTTTATTTTAAATTTTTCCCCGTTCTTTGGTCGATTCTCTTAGCAGGAATTTCATACTACTTAGGCAAAAGGTTAAAAAATAAAGCAGTAGGAACTCTTTCGATGTTTTTTGCACTTTTTGGAGGAAGCTTTGGATACATTGCAACTTGGATAAAGAACAAGACTATATCAGGAGAAAGCATCTTCTGGGCAACGCAACCTCATAGTTCAATAGGAAACCCACCCCAAATCATCTCAGATATATTATTTTTATTAATAATTTTCTTAGTATCATGTACTTATAAAAACAAAAAGTCTAAAGCTTACTTTCTGTTTATTCCGGCCATTTCAATATTGCCTGAGATAAAAGTCTATGCTGCAGTTGTAGTATTTCTTGCACTTGGTTTAGTCTTAGTCGTTGACTTCACTAAAAAGGACAGGAACACGAAGCTCGCAATTGCCTTTGTCGCTTCTGTTATTTTTTCCATAATTTTTTACCTTCCTAACACAATCTCTTCCCAAAGTTTTTTAATTTTCCAACCATGGTGGTTTATAAGAACAATGATAGTTGAAAACTCCCGCCTGGGACTTATTGACTGGGAACTAAGAAGGCAAACATACTTAAGCGAGGGAAACATTAAAAGAGTACTGCAAATTGAACTAACTTCTCTCGCTATTTTTATTATTGGTAACCTTGGAACCAGAATAATAGGAATTTTTGAAGTAATAAAAAGAATAAAAAAGCTATTCTCCGATCAAGTCTTACAATTTTTAGTTTTCTCTTCAATTGTATCCCTTGCATTTCCTCTTCTTTTCTTACAAAAAGGAGTTGCGGGTAACACTGCACAAACTCTCCAATATTTTATATTATCCTTCGGTGTTCTTTCTGCACTCATTTTTGAAAGGCTTCTTTCTGTTCTAAAACATAAACTAATCAAAATTACAATCATTACATTCATGGTTGCAACTACAATACCCACCCAAACTGGGCTAATTTATGATTTTTATAAAGGGCCTCCCGTTACCAGAATTTCAAAAGACGAACAAAATGCACTCGAATTTATTAAAGACAACTCTAATTCGAGCGCTGTTATTCTTACCCCCCCTTATGATAAATATTCAAAGTACAAGGATGTTGTTACTCCTCCAATCTGGGCTTGGTTTGATACTACATATGTTGCGGCACTGGCCCAAAGAAAAACATATATAAGTGATCTTGAACAACTAGAAATTATGGCTTACTCAACCAAAGACAGAATAGATTTTCAAAAGACTTTTTTTGATACTGGATTTGGAAACAACACAAGAAATATACTTGCCGGGGAAGAAATTAGTCTTATCTATTTTCCAAAAGTGTTATCCCCAAAATACGAACTTTCTGATTTGGGATTAACAAAAATATTTGACAATGATGCCTCAGAAATCTGGAGGGTTAATTAACTCTTTCTTCTGTTCAATACCAAAAAACCAAGAAGAACTGATAATATCATTAGATAAATTGAAGAAAATTCCTTATCTGCAAAAAATTTATTCATCCCTCCAGAATAAAGGCCTGCAACTAAGGATAATCTTGACTGTGGTTTGTAGTAGGTAATAATTGAAAGTGGTATTTTGGTTTGCATTCCATCGACATATAAATCACCAACAACGTCATCAGGATGATTAGTATAATAAACGGAGAGTGCGTGCTCTTTATCTACTTGCGGAGCAGAAAGAGTAAATGAATAATAATTCTCTTTTGAATTCTCAATGGGGTTAAAAACAAATTTTACTAAATCACCATCCGGTATTACCTGACCGTTAATCGTACTTGTCGCAATTAGGCTTTCACCTTTATACAAATTTAAAATAATATCTTTTTTATTAACCAAATTAGGGTTTTTCAAACTCATACCGATAGCTGTTAATTTGTTTTCTTTCGCATAAAAATATTGTCTTACGCTCTTGCCTTCAAAGATATCTTCTGTGTTAGATAGTGGGGTTTGATATGAATAGGGGATAAACTTAATTCCAAAGCTAAGTATAGCAGGGAGAGCAAAAACCACAAAAACCACCAACGCTATACTTATAACCCTGCTATATTTAACTACTTTTGATAATTTAATATTTTCCATGACGTAAAAACTGAAAGCGCAACGATCGCGCTTTGAAACACACTCATCAGACTATATGTGTCATAAAATTTTTGAACAATTGAAAACGGAATTGGTACCAAAGTGAAATAGTAAGAAATCATAGAGAACAATGAAACACTCATCGATCGGTCATCGTATAAAAAGGGGAGAGCAAACAAAAAAACGGAAAGGATTAGAAGTGCAAGTCTTGCTCCTTTTTCTTGTATAAACACAAGTAGACCAAAGGGCAGCATCCAGATAATCCACTGAATATGGTAATGAATAAATGAAAAAAGCATCATAAAAACAACAAGCATCAAGCTCTGGATTTTATACTTTTTACTAATCGCCAAAAGATAAACCAAAAAAAGGATGACAACAGGAACCACAATACTAACTCCAAATCCCAAATCAATTTTTGTCAGAAAAATTCTTGTAGTAAGTCCTGAAACTACAGCTGATGAAACTAAACTTTTTGACCAAAAAGGAATAAGGGTTATAAAAAACGTACCAACACCTAATAAAAAGATCTTAACTGCTTCCTTTACATCTTTGGAGGAAAGGGCAAGAATGGGAAGCATAAGAAGAGGAAAAACCTTAAACCCTGATGCAACGCCCAAAAGGATTGCTGCAGAGGAAAACTTTTTGTTCTTTGCAAGATGTATCGCACAAAGAGAAATAAACAAGGGAATCACATCAACATTTGAAAAAGCATAAATAATAATAATTGTTATTGGGTTTAGCATCCATAGTGAAAATATCGCCCTTTTTTTCTTAATATCTTTCAAAAACGCAGATAATACAAAAGCGATACCAACATCAAAAATAAGATAAGGAGATTTCAGAATAAAAAGGTATCTAAAAACCCCCGCACTATCGACTGATTTTTGGGACGCATCCCAAAGCCATGTGTTAAAGCCATTTCCCAAAAGAGGTTTGGTAGCTATCTGCCAAACACCAAGTGTCAGATATGTTAGGGGCTGATATACAAAATCCTCCCTTAAAGGAAGGTTTTTTTTATTTGCTTCAAGATATGAATAGATATTGAAAACCCCCCCGCCCAAGAATGAGGTTTGAAAGCTGTAAGTTTTAATATCCGGATGAAATAAAAAGGGCATGACAAGAACCCTTAACAAAATTCCCAAAATCAACACCCTTCTGACTATTTTATCCTTAAAAAGTGATAGCATACTTTTAATATCTTTTACTTTCTTTGTTTTAACACTTCTTACTTCTTTTTGATTTTACAATTAGATATAGACAAATACAAAAAGTTACAAGAGAAACAATATCAAACAAACCCCTAAAAGGGGTTTCTGAATAGTAGGCTTCAATTGTGTGATTCCCTTTTTGTATATTAAAGGCAATCTGGCCATATGGACTGCCGGCAAAAAGCTGGACCTTTTTGCCATCTATCAAGACCTTCCATCCTGGGAACAGATATTTATTGGCACTTACAACTCCACCTTCCGAAACGCTGGCTTTTATTTTGTAATGAAGTCGGCTTAACTCCTGCACACTATCAATGAGCAAGCCCATATCGTCTGAAAATAAGACCGGGTAAACATCATCGGGACGCATTTTGGTATCCTTTGGAAGCCTTAAATACTCCTCCGATGTGTTTCTGTACTCCGAGCTAACCGTAGGATATGGAATATATCTATCCAAAAAGTATGAATCGCTCCTGCCTAAAAAATCCTGGGGTCTAAAATATAAAGCACTGGTTACCAGAACAAAGGCAATAATAACCCAGGACGTCGTTTTTTTGTATCTAACGTATTTTAAGAAAACAACCAAAAGAGGCACTACAAAAGTTGTAATAATCAAAAATCTCCATGGAAACTGGAAATATCCAATAAGCGGAATAACTTTCCAAAAAAATGCAGATCTATAATTCATAAGAAAAATAGACACAAAAAAACTTAAGAGTGAAAAAACGGCCAATACTTTTTCCTGTGATGTGAACTTTTTAAAATAGATACAAACAATCATCAGTGAAAAAACAACCAATAGAATATTTGCACCTCCAAGAAAAAACGACATTCCATCCCAAGGTCCGGGAACTGACGCCCCATAGCCAAAATAGGGAGTAACTAGCTGTCTTAATGTTGGGAAATGGTCATAAAAGTTAAAAACAGTATTGTATTTAACCAACCTACTTTCAAAGATTGCAGGAATCCAGAAAAAACTTGATGTAAAAAGTCCAATCACAAAAGCATAAAAAATGTTTGCTAGGGAAGCAAAACTATTTTTATTTAAAAGAAGGTAGACAAAAATATATAGAACAACAAAAGGAATAAACATATAAGCAGAAATATTGTGCGACGTAATAAGACCGGCAAAAGATAGTCCCCCAATCGCGATCCAAAGTTTGTTATTTTTATTCTTTTTCAAAAGTTTTTGAACGGAAAGTAAAACTAATGGAAAAAAGGCAAAAGCAACAATCTCCCCTATCGCTCCCCTAACGTAAAGATCGGTAGACCTATAGGGTGTATAAACATAAATAACTGCTCCAGCAAGGGCAGTCCAGCGACTTTCAGAGAATTCTTTTACAAGAAGATACATAAAATAGAAGGAAAATAATGTTGAGGTAAAAAACACACTCTTTATACTTCCCACAAGGGAAAAACCTAAAAAGTGAAATAACGAACCCAAATAAAATGGAAGCGGAAAAACAAAGTTGAACAAAGGGTATCCAAAACCAAAGCTTAAGTCAGGAACAAACCTAGGAGGAAACTGTCCGGCGGATAAACTTCTTACCATTTCAAAAAGCCACGCAATGTGAATGTCATCGCTTGCTCCATAAAAACCAGGCACAAATAGCGCACAGATAGAAGGAATCACCAGCAAAAATGAAAAACAGGCAAACAGCATATTTTTTTTACTTTCTTTTCTTTTGATTTTTTCTGGCATATTTGAAAACATACAAGCCAACACTTAAAACACTTATCAGGGATATTAAATTAGATACTCTTCTAAGAAGAGTATCCTTAAATCTAGCGTATATAAAATGCCTTCCTTTCTGCACTTCCAAAAGGATAGTTCCCCAAGGAGTTTTTGAATGGGTAATACTTCTTCCATCAATGCTTATCTGCCAATTAGGAAAATCAAAAATAGGAACCTCAATAGTTCCCAAATCTGATGTCACGTCAACACTAAAACTCCAATAATTCGACCTCGTTTGGTAGTCTGTAACTTTACCCTCTCCTAAACCAAACTCCGGGAAGTCTGGAGCTTTGCTTTTTGGCTCTTTTGCCCCTACTGGAAGATAATCTAATAGAGCCCCCTTCTTTTGAACCTCAAAGCTTTCTCCAGAAAGTTTCTGGGCGTCAGTCAGATTATAAAGCTTTTCGGGTCTAAAATACTCAAAGTTAAGAATAACGGTTACCATAGCTATAAAAAGCGATATGTAATTAATGAAAGGCTTTTTAAAAATAGTTACAAAAAATCCCCCTAAGAGGGAAGCAAAAAGTATTGAGACAGAAATAAACCTCCAAGGAAACTGAACATACTTTAAAATATCAACCGCTTCCCAAATAAAAGTTGACTTGTTGTGAGTCATAAAAAGTGAAAGGGCCAGAGATATACCAAAAAACACAACGACCCTAAGTTCTTTTGTCTTCTTCTTACCTTCTTTCAAAAAGAGATAGACAAAAGCAATAAGCGATAATGCTACCAGGATTATATGCGGCCAACCAAGCTGAAAACTCATACTATTTGCAAGCTTTGGATCCTGCAAAACATAACCCCAAGATCTTTTAATTAGTTGCCCCACAGCCAAATAATTTGCACGAAAGTCCAATTCATATGAGATAAGCCCCAAGGTATTAATCAAGCTCCTTTCAAAAAATGCAGGCAACACAAAGAATGCCGAGAGTCCGAAACCCAAGAGATACATAAAGACTACTTTTAGATTTGTTTTGAAATCCACTTGAGAAAATCCAATAACTTCCCAAGGGACAATAAAAGGCATAAATATTAAAGCCATAATATTGTGGCTTAACATAAACAATCCAAACGAAACTGCTATAAAAACGAGACTCTTTCCAGATTTATTTTTTCTGTATTTATATGTTGCATAAAAAACCAAAGGGATTACTGCAACGGCAAGACTTTCGGAAACTGCACCCCTAACATAAATATCAACCGCACGGTACGGAGCATATGCATACAAAATCCCAGATGCAAGGCCCGCCCAGGATCCAAAAAGCTCACTTGCCAGAAGATACATTGAAACTCCTGCCAAAAGAGTTACTATAAAAAAAATGAATTTGCTAGAAGCAATATAGCTTAAGGCAAAACTTGCAACCCCTCCAACATAGTAAGCAAGTGGTGCATAGTAATTAAAGAGCGGAAAACCATATCCATAACCCATATCGGGAGTCCAACGGCAAGGAATCTGAAAGTCTATAAAACACCTCCTCATCTCAAAAACCCTGATTACCTGCAAATCGTCGTGATGAGAAAAATATCCGGGAACAAAAACCGGCCAGGCAATTGCCAATGAAAGTGCCGCTACCAGCAGAACCTTCCAATTATTTTTTAATTTTTCTTTCATTATTTTTAGTGAAAAGTATAATAAAAAACAACAAGCTTAATGTTCCAACACTAACAAGATTTGCAAACCTCCTTATTGGCGTATCCTCAAGTTGAACTTTTAGTTCATGAATTCCTTTTTTTACATTGAAAGTTATAAGACCCAGGCAATATTTTTCCCTTCTGCAGTCGTTATTCCAATGGGAAACTTCCTTTCCATCAACATATACTTTCATTCCAGGAAAATCAAAAAGTGGAACCCTTAAAGTCGAATTTCCATAAGATATAATTCTTCCCGTCTGAAAATTACTTGCTTTTTGATAATCAATAAACTCAACCTTTCCAGAAACTACCTCCGGAAGTTTCGGTGCTTCAGAGGGTGGCGGTAGGGTTGCATAAATAGGAGTATAGTCAAAAATACTAATAGTAATCTGTTTTATCCAACTTGCTCCCGAGAACTTACCAGCATCGTTTATTACATACCACTCCTTCACCGTAAAAAAACCGATGTTTAATATGACTGCCAAAACACAGACAATAATTGATAAAATTAGCCTTCCCTTTTTTATAAGACCAACCCCAAGTCCTCCTATCAGGCTTAAAAGAAAAATACTTACTGATAAAAATCTCCACGGAAACTGAAGCCAAAAAAGAACGGGAAGAACCGACCAAATAAAACTCGATTTCTGATGAATCATAAATAAGACCACTAGCTCAATCGCCGAAATTGTAAAAACAAGCAAAGAAAGCGTTTTATGTTTCTTTATTCTTATTACTGCAAGGCTTACTACAACCAAAGCAAAAGTCCATTGGATTAAACCTGTTGATAAATTAAGCTTTTCATTTACAAAGCCTGATGAACCATAGCCCCACTCTCGTGAAATAAATAAGCGATACAGGTTCACAAAATGCTGACGGTAGTCAAAATAGCCGCCGAGAAGCGATTCGGAATGGACAAACTTCTTTTCAAAAATTACTGGAAGAACAAAAAATGCCGAAAGACCAATGCCAAACACTATGGATGAGGCAACTTTTACTCCTCTGGAAAACAAACCATTAATAAACGTATTTTTTGGCCTCACACTTTTCTTTGCTTCATTTACTAACCAAAAGGTAATCCAGATTAAAAGAACCGGAAAAAAGATTATGGACATTAAAGTGTGAGTCATAAGAAGACCTGCACTTGCCAGTGCCAATAAGCCAAAATATTTTGTTTTCTGATATTTTACTAGCTTTAGGCTTGCCCAAAAAAGAAGAGGGAAAAAAGAAAGTGCCCAAAATTCACTCAAGGCACCCCTGACATAAACCTCAACGGCTTTATACGGCACGTAGGTGTAAAGCACTGAAGCAACAACCCCCGAAACTGGCCCTGCCAACTCGTTAACTAACACAAACATTAAAACCGCAGAAACTATATAACCCAAAATAAAAAGAAGTTTTACACTGTCTATATAACTCAATCCAGTTAGATGGAACACCTCGCCCAAATAATAAACGCTCGGGGGATAAAAATTAAACTGAGGATAACCATAACCATAACCGGCATCGGGCACCCACCTACAGGGAAGCTGAAAGTCAGCTACGCATCTGTCCATTTCAAGAATTCTGAAAGATTGCAGATCATCCTGCATAAAAAAGTAGCCACGCCGGACAAGAGGAATAAAAACAGGAATAATAATAAGAAAAACCAGTATTATGACAAACCGACTAAGTCCCTTACTTTGTTTTTTATTTTTTGTACTCTTTGAGAAGACCATATTATCAACACAATCAAGGTGTGAGCAACTACTCCATGATAAATTTTACTCGATGGAATAAGACGTTTCCACTGCCAAGCGGGTTTAACAACGTTTTTACCGCTTTTTCCATGATAATGGACTACTCTTGAGGAAGGCAAATAATAAACTTTAAGCCCAGCTTTTTTAACTCTTCTGCAATAATCCAAGTCTTCATAGTACATAAAGTATTGTTCATTAAAAACTCCGACCTTTTGTCGTGCTACGGGGGTAATTAAAAATGAAGCTCCAACAACTGCTTCGACCTCGGAAGCTTTAGTCTTACTTGGTATATAAAACTCAAAAGAATGCTTTTCTCCCATCCAATACTGCAGAACTGCCCTAAAAACAGTCGGAAAATGCATGGCTGACTGCTGTATTGTTCCGTCCGAATTAAGAAGCATAGAACCGACAACCCCTGCATCAGCAGTTTTTTTCGCAAAATCGATAAGGTTATAAATTGCGCCTTGAGTTACTTCAGTGTCTGAATTAAGAAAAAGAACATATTTACCTTTTGATATCTCTATTCCCTGGTTGCAAGCCTTTGCAAAGCCTAGATTATTTTTATTTTTTATAACATAAACTTTAGGAAATCTTTTTTTAACCGCCTCTTGTGTCTTATCAATTGACCCATTATCTACAACAACAATTTCATAATCTACGCCTTTCGTATACTTAACAATTGAGAAGATACATCCAAGAGTTAAATCTCTTGTATTAAAGCTAGGAATTATAATTGATACATCCATGGCCCTCACGAAAAACTTGCAAATATTGCCTCATCTGAAACTTTAGATTCCTTTCTTTCTTTTTTTCTTGCCCTCAAAACAAGTCTGATTCTTAAAAATGCCACAAAGACGATTATTGCATATCCTGGATTTCTAAATATCCTCCTGACAAGTCCAGAAATATGTTTTCTAAAAAGGTTATTGCTTGTTATGTTCTTCCAAATAAATAAAAGCTCGTTTCTCTCTCTTATTTTTGTTACTTTCTTTTTAGAAAGTTTTGAAACGGTCGACTCATGATTGTGAATAACTTTAGCTTTTGGATCCCAAAGTATTTTAAGACCCCTCTTTTGAGCTCTGTAGCTTAAGTCCAAGTCCTCCCAATAGTATGGAGAAAATATTTTCTCATCCATTCCACCCAACCTCATCCAATAGTCTCTTCTAAAAACAGCACTTCCACCACTGGCCCAAAAAGACTTATGAACCTTGGTTCTATCCCTACCTGGCTGGTGAACAATAAATCCCCCACTAAATTTTACAGTAGCCCAGCTATATCCTTTTTCAGAAAGTGATACAGCAAAAACATCAGGGTCCTCAAACTTGTCAAGAACACTTTTTAAAAAATTCTTTGAAGGGACAACATCGTTATTCACAAGAGCAATCAGTGTGCCCTTGGCAGTTCTTGCACCAGTATTCATAGATGCTGACACTCCTCTATTTTTTTTGTGTCTTACGGTTTTTATTTTTGGGTACTCTCTTTTAACAAGCTCTATGCTTTTATCTCTCGATCCATCATCAACAACAATCACTTCTCCAATTCTGTTCACAGGATTTTCCCAAGCTATTTTTACAGCTTGTAAATTTTTTGAAAGAAGTTCCTCTCCGTTATACGATGGTATAACAACCGAAATCATAAAATTTTTAGTCATTGAAATTAGCTATATTCTATTTTATTTTCTTCCATAAATAAACCATCATTAACTAAAATTTTCCTTACCTATATTTAAATATCACAGGCTTTTTGAAGTAAAAAGTTCTCTCATTGATTCATCAAAAACCTCGTAGCTAAAGCTTTCAGATCTTTTCTGAGAACTTGCAGACATCTCTTTTAGTAATGAATAATTAGCTGATATTTTTTCTGTGTTAGCTACCAATTCTCCGGTCTTGGTCCACAAAATACCACAATCACCAACAACTATCTCTTTAAAACCACCCGCAGCATAGACAAGGGGTACTGCACCTGCAGCCATCGCTTCGACCAACGAAATACCAAAGTGTTCAACTAATTCAGGACTCTTTTTCTCATTTATTCCATATCCTGCAGCAGACCAAAAAAACTTTGCCTTTGCATATAAATTTACAAGCTCCAGAAAAGTGGGATTTTGAATAATCTCAATGGGATACCCCTTTGACTTTTTTTTAAGATAGTCAGTGTAATCAGCCGTTCCGATACCGCTTCCTCCTGCAAGAATCAATTTATATTTTAAACTTGTAGTTTTTATGAACTTCTTAAAAGCATCAATTAATATCTCCTGACCTTTAGATTGCTTTAGTTTCGAAAAGCGACCAACATACAAAATTAAATTCTCTTTTCGCTTTTGTCTAAACTTCTCAACAGAAACTGGCGGATATGTAACTACACTATTTATTCCATACTCTTTATCGATAACTTTTTTGGTGAAATTAGAATTACATATCACTTTCTTTATCCTAAAAAACTTCATCCTATTTATAAGACTTTTTACTCCAACATTTGAAAACGGAACCTGAAAATGCAAAAAATTAGTTCTCGCAAGAAGAAGGGGGACCGATCCATCCGAAACCCAAAAACAAATATCATATCCGTCTCCCTTTTTAACAGAATCCACAAAAGAAACTCCTTCCAAATTTATACCAAAACGCTTCTCAAGGTCATTTTTTATGCCAGCATCTTTCCACTCAACAAAAACATCGTAACCGAGACTTTTTAAAAGGTTTGCAACTGCCATCGTATAACGCTCCCCTCCGCCAAGAGTATCAAGGTATGGATTATAAATTGCTGCTTTCATTATTTTTTATTATTCTGCATCTCCCAAAGCTTGGCATAAGTCAAAAACTTACTCCATGCCTGATAGATTGAAAATATAACACCTTCAGTTCCATCAAGAAATCCCTTTAAGGTTATTAAGCGATAAAAAAGCTCACGTATCACAACACTTACAAATCTCCACCAAACCATTTTTGGATGATGTACCTCAAACAGAAGCTTTGCCTCAATGCTCGACCACTCATTTGTCTTCTCAACCATTTGAGAGATGTCTTCATGCTTAATATGCATTAAGGGCTTTTTAAGGTGAAGCATCTTGCCCTCAAATTCTGGTTCTTCGTGGAGATCCCCTTTCCAAGATGAAAGTGCAGATCTTTTAAATAATCTTTTTACATAATCAGGCCACCAGCCACCGTAGCGCATCTTTTTTCCCAATATGATGTTTTCCCTAGGAATTGCATATGCCAAGGCCTTAGGATTCTCAATTGTAGCAATTATTTCGCCTCTTAACTCAGGGCCCACCCGCTCGTCAGCATCAACATAAAACACCCAATCGGAAGTAGACTTTTTAAGCCCAAGGTTTCTCAACTCCGAAAATCCGCCCTTAGTGTAGGAAAAAACTTTGGCACCGCTATCTTTTACAATCTCAGCAGTTTTGTCTTCTGAGGCGTTATCAATAACAACTATCTCGTCTACCCAAAGAAGGGATTTTAAACAGTCCCCAATCATTGCCTCCTCGTTTTTCGCAATTATTACTGCACTTATGGTTGTTTTTACCTCAATCATATTTACTTCCAACTTCCTCTACATAATCTTCCTAAATAAAAATCCCTTACACCCACCCTTTGCCAGACTCGTCCCGCAAACAGAAGCTTGATACTTTCCCGAAACAAAGCAAATTTAGACCGCACGGGGGCATAACTAAACCCAAATAAAAGTCTATTTCTAGTTATAAAATAGTCATTCAAAGCACCTCCAATACTCGAACTTCTTGCTACCTTGTGCCAGATTATTGCTTTTGGGTTGTAATACACCTTCCATCCGTTTTTTTTGAGCTTTACTCCCATATTCACATCCTCAAAGTACATAAAATACCTCTCGTCAAAAAACCCTACTTTTTTTAATGCATTTTTCCTAAAAACACAGCATGCGCCGCTGGCAAAATCGCAAACCCCACCATTTTCAAACTGGCCTGAGTCTACCGAATCTATACCTCGATTAACACCAACTACGTTGTTCCAGTCAATCTTACCTCCTGCTGCCCAAATAACTTTACCCAACTGATTTTCTCGGTATTTATCTTTATGAAATTCATATCCCTTCTCAAAATATATCTTTGGACTCATCACCCCAACCGTGTCGTGGTTTTTAAAAAAGCTGGCACACTCATCAAAAAAATTCTTATCAACCCGCGTGTCGTTATTCAAAACAACAACAAGCTCGCCTTGATCTTCCAGTGCTTTTTTTAATCCAATGTTGTTTCCTTTTGTAAACCCAAAGTTTTTCTTATTTAAAACGTATTCTATCTGGATATTTTTGGGGTTAATCTTTACCAACTTTTCCCTTTGGTCCTTATCCGATCCATTATCAACTAGGATAACCTTCACCGATAAGCTTTTTTGCAAAGCTGCATCGACGCTACTTAAACAGGAAGCAGTCTCTTCATAGTTATTCCAGTTTAAAATAACTACACTAATTTTAGTTTTGGCCATTTAAAGAAGTTTGAATTTTCGCTTGATCCTAGACAAAATCCCCCCATGTTCCTTAAAATTTGAGTCTGCCTTCCAGTAGTTTAAGTCCCGTTCTAACTTTTCAAGCTCTTGAGTTACTCCTCCTAAGTTTGCGTCCGCATCAGGAAAGCGTTTTGCCTGCCAAATTTTCAAATAGACCACCAACTCCGAGAATGATTGAAGTAGTGCAAGAACAAGGCCGTGGATCCCATCTTTGTATCCTTTTCCCGCAAAATAGCGGCTAAAAAATTCGCAGGCTGGTTTTGCCACAAGATCCCTCCAATGAAAGTCATCATCTACTTTTATTTGTGCCTGAACAGAAGTATAACGAAGCATTCTTTCCAGATAACTATCAACGTTCTTGTAATGGTGGTGAACCAGCGCGTATTTTTCTTTTGCCAAAAGATCTATTCCACCCCCTTGGGTTTGAGGAACTGAATGAATTATTTCGCTCCAGGAAACATATCCCTTTTTAAAAAAGCGTATGTTGTAATCCGGCCACCAACGAGAATGCTTTATCCACTTTCCGAAAACAATATTCTTCCTGGGAATCCTTACAAAATCAGCTTCGGATGAGGAAACCACTTTCTTAAGCCTTTTTAAAAGAGTATCGTGAGCCCGTTCATCAGCATCAAGAAGAAATATCCATTCGGAAGTTGCTTTGGATATCGCAAAATTTCTAGCAGGCTCAACATAATTAATCGGCTCTTCAAACTTGAAAGTCTTTGCCCCCAACTTTTTTGCAATCTCTAGTGTCTTGTCTTTCGAACCACTATCCACTACAACAATCTCATCAGCAAAGTTCTTTATTGATTTAACAGCGCTTGGGAGATTTTTCTCCTCATTCAAAGTATTAATTACTACCGAAATTCTAGTCATGAGACAATTTTACCATTTAGCAACGCCTACTTCATATATTGTTACACTAGGATTGTCAAAAATATTTGTTAGACCCAAGAATTGCTCATCCAATCCAGTCTGGTCAATTACCTTTAGTCTGTAAATATACTTAATTTTATTGTTTTTCAAAAATTCCCTACCTTCCATACTATTGGGATCATTAAGGAATAAATTTAGATCATTAAGCCTTGTTCTCCAATCAACCCCCAAAATATCAAGGTTGACAGTATCTTCAAGAAAAGCATCCTTTTTTGAGTATGCAGAAACGTATGCAGTTGAATCATATAAATATAAAGGTATTGGAGCCTCGCCTTTTTTACTTTGGGGATTATACACGGAAGTTTTTAGCACAACACCGGTCGGCTGTTTTGAAAGAAATTCAAGAGCTGATGCTTCCCAAGCGGGCAACGTTGCCTGAGGAAAAACAGAAACATAATGCTTCATTGCGCTTAGTGTTGTGGGAATAGAAATAGCCAGAACACCAACAACAACAAAAGCATTGTTTAGCTTAATTTTTGACATTACCCTCCCTGCAACAAGCGATGCAAAAAAAACTGAATAATAACTAAACTGTATGGTATTCCAAGGAGTTCCTTCCTGAACAAATACGTTCGGGAGAACAAAACCGGTGAAGATTACAACCCAAAAGAACAACTCCTGCCACTCAATTGTTTTTACAAACCTCTTGCCGAGCTTTAAGTCAGCAAAAGAAACTATCCTTATTCCCAAGTTTCCAACTACAAAAACAAAGAAGGCAAATCCGTATGCCATTGGACCTTTAATAAGATTAATTGAAGCCTTGTAGTTAATCATAGCCTCATAAAACTTGGGCCAGTATAGGCGGTCGGTAAACGCAAACATCGTCTCGATCATCCAAAACGGTGCAAATTTAATAGGCCATGAAGATCCAAGAAAGGGAATAGTTACGACTACCGCAACAAGAGTACTAAAAATAAAAACTAAGAAAAAATCATTTTTTTTGGCAACAATATATCTGTAAATTGCAACGACAAACAGCGAAAAAATGGCAAGAACGGCCGCATAGACCTTTACCTGCGCCAAAAGACCAAACATAAACGATGACAAAATCAGGTATTTTCTATCCTTTTCACCCGCAAACTTAGAAAGAAAAATTAGCGCTAGAAGAAGCAGGACCAATGATAGGGCGTAAGGCGGGTTAAGGAGTGTTGAAGTAGAAGGCTGTGCCCAAAACATTGATTCACCAGAAAGCCCCTGACCACGAAAGAGCGAAACAATAAACGCGAAATTTCCACCAAAATAGACAAAATATAAACTCCAAAGCGCTGATTTATAGTTTTTTGTCCAACCTATTACAAACTTATAAGTAAGCATCCCAATAAGAAGAGAAAATAATATCGGCAATATCTGAAAGTAAAGTAGCGGTATTGGAATAAACAAAAGCTTATGAAGGCCTGCCAATAAAACATCAAAACCGATGTGATAATTTTTTATACTCTCACCAGAAAATATTGGAAGATTCAAGGACGCTCTTGCGATACCTTCTGAAAGAGATATGTGCCAAATTCCATCATGGGCATTGGGACCCCAAAATCCCAACCCAAATGAATACCCCAAACCGCTTCTCACCATCGTTAACGACCAAATGGCACTTCCCAGAAGAGTTATTACGACAGCAAGTTTATTTTTAAGATAGTTCATGACGCGAGAAAAATAGGGCAAAGCTTCTTTTGACATCATCTTTAAACACTCTGCCCACAAACATATAGATAAGTGCTGTATATGTCAAAATTCCTACAAGCACCAAAACTAAAATTGTCAGAAAACTCTGGGGTAAAAGCCTTGCAACACAAAACACCACAATCCCCATAACAGCCGAAGAAATTAAAGGCGGAAGGATTGACGCTTTCAGAGAAAACTTAACAATCTTTCTTACAATATAAATTGCGATAAATGAGGATAGTCCAACAACAGCATAACCAAAAGCCGCACCGCCCACTCCGAATCTAAGTGCCATATAAGGAACCACAAGCCAGGTAAGAGCTGTCCACATAATCATTAGTTTGAAGGTAGTTTTTATTTTCCCAATTGAATTAAGAAGGTTTGTAAGCTGGGTAGTAACTGCAGCAATTACGGTATTTACTGCTATAAAAACCAGTGGAACCAAAGCCGGTTCCCATTTAGAATATCTAGGAATTACATTAACAAGTATTGGTGCAACAATCAAAAGTCCTGCCACTGTGGGAAACACCAAAAATGCAATGAAAAAGATACTTCTTTCAAGAGACCTTTTAAGCTCGTCTTTACTGTCCTGCATGCGCGAAAAAGCCGGAAAGGTAACTTTTATTACATGGTCCATAAAAAACCTTAGTGGTGCTTGTCCCCACTTCTGGGCCCAACCCAAAAGGCCAATTCCGTCTGTTCCCAAAACTCCACCCAAAAAAGCTGTTAGGCCGTCGTCTTTTATTGTCGCAAGAAAAGTATTAAGTTGATACGGCACTCCGAAAGTAAGAAGTTTTTTTAGCGAATTCTTCGATAGACGGATTTTAGGCATCCATGGACGAAGAATATAAATAGCTACAAGACCAACAACCGCACGAATAAGCACTGCATAAGTAAAACTCACAATACCAAAACCTCTCCAAGCAAATAGCACTGCAGTGACGTTATAAAAAAGGTTTTCCAAAACCTGGGGAATAACCAGCCTTCCAAACTTCAGCTCACGTTCCAAAAGTACAGACGGGATCGTCTTAAGCGAAGAGAGAAGAAAAGAAAACGCGAGCGCATAAAGAAGAATCAGTCCGTTGTGGCTTAAGTGGTAATAATTAACAATAAAAGGTGAAGCAAAATACAAAATAGCCAGAATTATAACAACAAGAATCTGCTGAATGGTAAAAGTTGTTGCCAGGTCAATTTCTTCAATTTTTTCCTTTTTTTGAATAAGGGCCGCCGCAAGGCCAATATCTCCGAAGTAATAGAGAAAATTAACAATTGCAGAAACTATCCAAAACACGCCAAACTGTTCGGGGTCTAAAAAATAAGTAAGTAGGCCCGTTGCAATAAGGGAGATTACGTTAAGTATAAAGGTCCTTCCGGCAAGAACAACCACACCCTTAACGGCCCGTTCTTTTACCGTTTCAAGTGTAATTTCTTCAGTCGGGTCTAGACTATCTTCCTGCATAAGTTAACCTCTAAATTGTACCACGCATGAAGACTAAAATGCTTGCAGATATAACGATTTTTCTCACTTGTAACGCTGAAGCAAAATACTAGCCGTTAGCTCTGTCGGTTTTTTACCATCCATCCTTACTTGATTTCCATATTTTGAAAAAACCATAAGTGAATGACTGCCCAACTGAACATCAGCTACCTTATCCGGATCCAGATTTAGTTTTTTATCGTGTGTTTCTATCATTACTCCATCATGGCTTCCTAAGTCCTTTAGAATAATTCTTTGCAAAGCCTCGCCCCTCCTTACTACCGAACCTGCTTCATCAACTTCGCTAATGATATAAAAGCCATCTTTCCCAAGCCGTTCACAAACCACCCGCGTCTTTCCCGTTCCCCCAGAGATAATTTCGGCACCATAAACTACATATCCTCTCATTCTCTCATTCATATTTTAATAATAATTAAGCCTACATTAAGAGCAGATTAATATTTCAATAGAAGCAGTGAATCTTGAGGCCCATACATTTTATACTCCCTGGATCCGACTTTCCTTAGTCCTTTTGGGTATGTGGCAATTAAACTTAATTTTTGTTTTTCTTCTTCTTTTAACGTGAGCCTTGAGGAGTTGATAACCAAATAAGTGGGATTACCGAAATCGTGAGATTCAACAAGACTTTTTGGAATTGTATCAAATCCCAGCCCTACCCCAATTACAATAACACCAGGCGTATTATTTAAGTAAATCTGAAGCCCATCTGGAAGAGTTCCGAAATAACCCTCAGTGCCCACCACAATTGTTTTATCAGGAAACTCCTTCTTTTTGGCCTTTATGTAGTCCGCAACATCTTTTATGCCAACACCCGAAGTCCATTCCTCCAGGTACCCCGATCTCTCCCCTTGCGGAAGAGGAGCCGAATAGATATTCGAAACAATTAATCTGTCAACGTAAAGGGATTGAATAATAAATAATCCAAAGATAACTAGTCCTACCCTTCTGACCTTCTTTTCTATCCAAAAAACCGATGCTAGTATAAAAATAAAAGGAAGAGAACTAACAATATACCTTGCCGTAACAACTTTTGCATACTCAGCCGTTATTAAAATAGGTACAAATCCCCAAACCGCAAGAATAAAAAAATTCTTTCTGTTGTTGCCAAAAAGAATATACGAACCCCAAAGAATAAGAATAACCAAAATTCCCGGACCAATCTTGACAAAATAATCCCATATTCCCCCCAAGTGTCCTTTCAAGGGATCAAGGGGGCTTTGAAACACGTGCCTCAGAGGATAAACATAATCTTTTGACCTTGCCGCAAGCATGCCAAAATCCGGTCCAAGTCTTAGAATGTTGTACATTCCAAAGGCAAAAACATATATTGTCAAAAGGAAGAACAAGTTTTTTGCCAAAAGTTTCACTCTTTCTTTCTTCCCAACTTTTGGCAGAAACACCGACACAAATGGAATAAAAAGCGCAAAATATATTGCATTAGATTTAGTAAGTGCAGCAAAGCCCAGCATAATGCCTGTAAGCATCGCAAAATCAAATCTTTGTTTTTTGGCAGTAAGAGCGCTAAGCGCAAACACCCATACTCCAAACATACAAAGCATCGAGTCAACCAATGCTAAGCGGTCAAAAAACACACTAAATGGGGAGATTGCATATATCAATGAGGAGATAAGTGAGATAGCAAATGATGAAAAAAGAATGTAGGCTGCAAGAAAAATCCCCGCCACTGTTCCCAATCCTGTTATCACAGAAACCATCCTTCCAGCTAAAAGTGGATCGTTAAACAGCTTCAAAAAAGGAACTAACGACCACATAAAAAGAGGCTGCTTGCCGTCACTTAAAGGTAAAAACCTCAAGGTCGCCTCTGACCTCATAACCTGTGCCCAACGAATATATATTGCCTCATCCGCAAAAACAGGAAGGGAGCTTACATCTTTTAATCTAATAAATAGTGCCAGAAACAGTATAAACACAAAAGCAAATGAAATTTTAAAGATAGCCCCGGTTTTTGTGTTCTTAGTCATATATTCCCCTGATGTCTGACAACTTTACTTTTAAAATCTGATAAAACATATCTTTGGATTCTCTTATGTAGCGGAAAAGACCTCCACCTTTACCCTTACTTGCATCCCTATCTTGCCATAAAACTCTTACTTCTTTAATTTTATATCCTTTCTTTTTTGCAATGTGCAAAAACTCGACATCCCAGGAAGATACGACCCAGCCCTTAGCTTTCCTATTTGCTCTAAAATATTCAAGCTTGGGAAAAATGTTAACCAAAACATCTCTTCTTATAAGCTTAAATCCGCACTGGGTATCAACTATTTCAGGAAGAATCATCAATCGCCGAACAGATGAAAAAATATAAGCGCCAATTTTCCTATATATCGGAAAGTCTTTTCTGGCAACACCCCTTGATCCAATAATTATCTCAAAGCCTTTTTCGGTAAATGAAAGCATCTTATCAAGCTCACTTATAGGGGTTGACTGATCCATATCTGAAAAAAGAATGTATTCGCCACTTGCTTTTTCAACCCCATATTTTAAGGCCAAAGGTTTTCCACCATGAGGGTTAGTAAGAAGAATAAAGTTTTTGAAAGATTTTATTTTATCCTTAATAAAATCCTTACTTTTATCTGTACTTCCATCATCCGAGATAACTACCTCCCAAGCAAAGTTCTTATTGGAAAGATAACCGTGGACTTCCTCCAAAACCCCCTTTTTGATATTAGCCTCTTCGTTATAACAAGGGATAACAACTGATATAACTATTTTATTCATTTTTAGCTTCTTTTATGATACATCATGCCCAAGATTAAAAAAACATGTTCCCTATTCGAAGCGCCTTAAGCCAAGAGGCAGGAGCTTCTATCTCGTACTCTCCTACTAAAAAATTTGAATTACTCTTCGCTGGATACAAAACTTGTATTAACGTATGATCAACCGTTAGATCATAGTTAAGCCCTCTTTTTTTTAATAAATACCTAAAACCCCCATCTCCATTTTGAGCGATATCAAAAGAGACATTATAATTATTTGTGGGGTATGTAAAATTAGATAAAAAATCTGCCACCTTGTTTTTTGCATCGAGTCCGAAAAGGTCATATTTAAAAATAAATAAATTTTGTTTGAGATTAAATACTGTCAAAACCAAAATAACCCCAGAGATAAAATAAAAAATAAATTTTCTTTTCTGCCATAGCAAGGCCAAATACAAAGACAGAATTACAAAAAACATTACAATACAAACGGAAAAATAATATTCCGATGGACGCTGGCGGTAAAAAACAAAAAATAGCGGAATCACAAGCCAAGAAAGACCAACCCCTTTAACTATCCTCTTTGCACGGCTATCGCTTGTCTTGTTGTAAACATCCAAACTCATTAAAATTCCAGCAATATAAACTGCCACACTCAAAACCCACGACCTGAAAAATGTTAATGCACTCCCAATAACATTTGTCCAAACGTAAACAAAGGACAAACTTAAAGGTTCTGTACTTTTTGTAAAAAAGCCCACAAAAAGTTTAGTGTTTAAAAAATTATGCCTCAAATCAAACAAAATTAGAGGTGAAAAACTTGCAATAAGTCCCAATATAGTTCCTACCAAACTTACTTTGCTGGCGGACTTATTTGCAATAATTATAAGAACAAGCGGAAAAACAAAAACAAACTGGAAATGAAAACTAATACCCAAACCAAAAATAAATCCAAGAATAATACTCCAGATATTATTCTTTTTAGTAATATCCTTATGGGCAATATACAAAAGAGCGATAAAAATTGTTGGTATAAGTACTGGATTCCATGCAGTAGTATCAAGGGACACGCTAAATACATTAATACTCCATAAAGCAATAAAAATGATTGCGGTTTCTTTTGAAAATATATTGCCAAGAACCTTGTAAGAAAGTATAAAAAACAACGTACACGAAACAACTATAAATAACACCATTGCGTGAGGGTCGCCAGAATACAATAAATAAAATGGAGTAAGAAGATAAAAAAACCATGGAGGAAGGAAAAATCCCTCAGGGCCAATTACTCTTGGGCCGATTAAAGTTAGCTTACCAGAAAGAATTCCGGAAGCTATAATTGCATCTCTTTCTTCATCCCAGCCAAATCCTATCCTGCCATTAAGATTATAAAACCTCGCAAAGCCAAACATCAAAAACACTCCAGCCAAAACTAGATTCTTTGTTGTAAATAAACGTTTTGTATTAATATTTAAAACTTTTGCAAAAATTATCCCAACCCAAAAAACAAAGAATAAAACTGTTATTACATTAGAAATCTTTTCCACGGGACTTGAGATTACTTGCCAATAAACAATATTCTCTCCAGCCCTAAAATCATTCTTTGAAAAACAAACCAGACCTCCGCAGTTCAAATAATTTGAAGTTTCCTTGCCATTAATACTGAATCTAAAAATCCCCGGGAAATAGTCCAAACCAAAAACAACCTTGGAATCATTTGTTGCTCCTAACAGGAGTCTAACTAAACCATAGGTATTCCCTTTTTTCTCTTGTGTGTGTGAAATTTTATCTCCATCTTCATATGAAACAGCTGGTGTTTGATTGTTGCATGCTCTTTGAGCATTTTTAGCAATTACATCGTCACCCAAGGTTGTAGTTGAATATCTGTTTGGATGAAGGGCTTCAAAATCCACATATAGAGGAATGTCTTTGGTGAGTACAGGAAAGGCAAGCAAGTGATTGCGGTTTCCATATATTGCAACAAGGGCAATAATTATTCCCAAGAATACAGCCATTTTTCTTGAAGCGACTTTCTCCAACCAGTAAACCGTCATCATGCTAATCAAAAGTACGCTGACTCCCAATATCCTCCATGGAAACTGAATTTCGGCAAGAACAGGAACAAGCCTCCAAATAAATTCTGAATAAGGAAGAGTCAGAAAAATGCTTAAGGTTGCCAGAAAAAAGAATACAACTGTAAACAAGTTGTTAGAAAACCAAGTCTTTACATTTCTGCTTCTAGTTAGTTTTACCAATAACCAAACAAATACTAAAAGAAGCGCTAGCCACTGCGCGTAACCCAACATAAAGCTCATGCCGTCATCGACAGTTCCCGGAAGCGAATAAAAGTATCCCCACTTCGACTTTATTATTTGCCAAAGCGTTGGAAAATGTTCGAGGTAATAATATTTATTTTCCCCAATCTTTGTGTATCCTTTCTCTGCTAATGCAGGAAGAATAAAAAAGGCAGCCAAACCAAACGAGGTCAAAAAAGAAAATGCCACAAACAGTTTGTCTTTCAACCCCATCCATTTATCCAAAAGGATCTTTGTAGACAAGTAAACTAAAAGAATAGGCATAAGAAACATAGCCGCAAAGTTATGTGATATTGCGAGCACCCCTCCAAAAAGTGATGCTAAAAACAAGAAATACACATTAAGTTTCTTTGTCTTGATGTTAAAAATAACCGAGTAAAAATACAAAACTATTGGGAATATTGCGTATGATAGATATTCGGGTGATCCTCTAACGTAAATCAATACAAATCTATACGGAGCAAACAGGTAGACAACTGACCCAACAAATGCCGCAAGTGTGGTTTTTGTTTCGCTTTTGCCCCATAAAAAGAAGAATATTCCTCCAACAAGAAGCGAAAGAAAACTAATGACTTTGATTGCAAGAACAATATTTCCCAAAAATAAATTTCCAAAATAAATTAGGTAGTAAAAGAGTGGGTAATAAAGGTTAAATATAGGAACCCCGCATCCGTAATTTAAAGATCCTGCCCAACGTAGAGGAAACTGGCCTTCACCAAACTCACCAAGAGCATCATAACTTCGTGCAATATGGTGTAGTCCATCGTGAGTTGAATAGAACTCATATTTAAAAGGTCCTTTCCCCGCCCACAGGGTGAGGGTAACGATAACTATAACGGCAACAATTTCTCTGAAATGTTTTTGAAACACATTTTTTAGGTTATTCACAGGCTAGTTAACGAAGCCAAACATGGTGTCTGTCAAATTAGTGTTTCCACCGCTGCAATCAGGTTTCATGTTGCCGCTCTTCCATCTTTCTTCCGGCAAAATGAGCCCTAGGGACCCAAAAGTGTAATCAACTCTATCAACTTTGTTTATCGGAAAAACTATTGAATAAACCGGAACCTCGAACGACGGATGTTTTGTTACGATTTGTTTCTTCCAAAAAAAGTATCTATACCCCAATTCATATCCCGGGTCTGTAATGTAGGAAATTCCAGCACAGCCAAACCCGTTAGAGCTCATATCATAATTTATAAAATCTATCAGATTATTTTTCTCAACATAACCGCTGTGGTTTATATTTTTGGTTAAAAAGGCGTTGATATTAACTATACAAAAGAAGGCGACAAGTACTTGCGCGGAAATTTTGTATTTTTGGCCTTTTTCAAAAAGACATGCAATAAAAAGCACCAAACCAAGAAGAACTACGAAAAATAAACCATTTAGATAATATTCAGAAACAATTTTTGAATAACTTGCAAAAAACACTATGTATACTACAAGCCAATAACAAACAGCCAAACCCAAAAATTTATTTATTTTCTTTGAGATTAATAAATAGATATAAATACCCGCAATCATTAATAAAAAAATATAGACACTTCCTCCAACCTCACTTGTCAAACTCCAGGCTTTAACATTTTTCGCAACAAGAAAGATTACTCGTCTTAGTTTATCCCCACCAGATATAATATCCCCCTGTTTCGTTGTTAAAGAGGCTATAAAAGACCCAGTTTGCATAAAACCGTGGCGAGTCTCAAAAACAAAAAGCGGAAGCGAAGTTGTAACAAAAGTCAAAATAAAAACTATAATTTTTTTGAAATATTCTTTCTTTTCTGAATACAAAAAAGCCCAAATCCAGAGCGGGGCAAGAAGTATTAGAGTCACATTTAAATGCCATATCAGGGAAACTAAAATTCCTGCAAGAATAAAACCATTTAGTCTATCCTCCTTGATTTTGTAAAGAGAGTAAAAAAACCAAATAGTCCAAATAAGAACCGGCGTTGTAGGAACCGCTTCTCTGTCGTTTGATACAACAAAATATGAAACTGAGATAAGAAGTGATGCGATAATTGCGCTTGTTTCCCCAAAGATCCTTTTGAATACAAAATAAGAAGAAAAAATCCCAAATAGTCCTATTAACGATGAGGCAACAACTTCAGCTATCGGATCCATATTTAGCAACCAAAAAAATGGAATTTGAAGATAATAATATAAAGCTCCTATAAATATCCCTTGGGTTGATGTTTCCTGACCAATTAACCTTAAGTGGCCATCAACAACAATATCTTTTACAATCCATGCAATTAGATCGTTGTCATGTCCGTACAAAAAACGAGCCTTAATCTGGTAAAAGCGTAAAAATATTCCGATTAAAAATATAAGAAAAAAAATAAACAAATATTTATTTTTACTGTTTTTTTTATTTTTAATACTACTTGTGTTAGTATTTTTACTATTGACCATCTGAAATTCTTCTCCTTTCTTGCGCGACAATACCACCAAAGCGCTTTTCACTAACAACTTCGCCAATTTTTTTCTGACGGACAAGCCAAGCCTCAAGTCTTTCGGGATGTGGAGGATCGACTTCATATATTGTATATAAAAGCGGTAATTCGCTTCCTCTAGTTAAACCACAAAGCGAGCCTCCACAGCGTTTTGTCCCCTGCCAAAGATATAAATAGTCATAAGCGTAAAAAATTACTGGTGGAACATAAGTGTCATAGTTAAAATTCCTTCCAGCCGACATATCAAAAACCCAGTTAACTGCGTCAAGTTCGTTTTTAAGATTTATAGTTTCGACCCCGTCAAACCCGGACTCAATGTAACCTTTTGTCGGAGGAATATTTTTAAACAAGAATAAAAATAAGAAGCAAATTATCATAAGCTTCCCAAAAAATTTGTCTGAGATTAAAGTTATAATGGCTGCGAACATAATTAAAAAAACAAAATAATACCCGGTGAAATAATAATCATAAACATTCCCTTCATTGCCTTGAAAAAACAGCATACCCAAAAGGGGAACAACAAAAAGAATGCTTACAATAAGAAAATATATATTTTTAATTAGCTTTTTACTCTTTAAGATAAAAACCAAGAATGAAAACGAAATGATTAATCCCAAAAGTCTATCTTTCTGGGGCAAAATCTTTGTAGCAAACACTTCATAATAGAAAGGGAGTCTTATTTTAACTACTTCCCAAAAACTCAATTTAAACGAGCCTTTGGCAAATAAAAACTCATAGATCCCTTTTGTAAGTATCCCATTGTGGCGGATATCAAACAGTATCTGAGGAATAAAAGGAAGGACAAAAGCCAGTAAAACGATCAAAATGTTCTTGAATGTCAAAAGTTTCCTTGCAAAAAAAATTAATACCATAAATAAAACCGGCAAATAAAATACTTCTGTGGCACTTCCAAACTGCATTGCAAAACCGCCAATAAGCCCTGAAGCATAGAGCCACCACTTCGATCCATCAAAAACTTTAAAAAGTGACCAGACAAAAAGCACACTAATTAAAAACATAGGGGTTGGATTCGAGAGCCATCTTGAAGACATTATAAGGGAATACGAAAATGCCCCAAGCACTAAAGCCGTAGTCCCAGTCCACCTGTTGCCAACCTTTTTTCCCAAGAGATAAAGAATCCAAATAGAAAGAACAACCAACAAGGACAAAAAAACTGATGGAAAAACAGGGTTCCCGCTACCCAAAAAGTATGCTGGTGTAATAAGCCAGTAGTACCATGGACCCCTGAAGATCCCTGCAATACCGGTAGTTGGACCAATCAGAAAAAACTTTCCATTATGCAAAAGATCCCAGATAACAAGTGCGTCTCGTCCTTGGTCATACCAAAACCCCAAAAGCTTGTTGATTCTGTAAACCCTAAAAAAGAACGCAAAACAAAGAACCACAAGAACAAAAAAATTATGTTTAAAATAAGAAAAGATTAACTTCAACTGCGCGGGTTTCTTTAAATAAAGATGCTTTTTCTTATTAGATTTTCCCATTTTTAATTTTTATTTACACAAATTCATTTATAACCTTTAAAATTTTTTCTACCGCCTTATTATAAGAAACGCCCTTGACCTTGGCACCGGCAGCATAGACATGTCCTCCTCCACCAAGCTTTTGAGCAATTTTTGAAACATCAAAACCGGTTCGAGATCTAAGGCTTATCGAGATGATATCTTTTTCCTGCTCAACCATAATCAGGGAAAAATCAACACCGTCAACAATAGACCCGAACAATGTGGCTGCGGTTTCTTTGGCATCCTCAGGACTACCAAGTTCAAGAAACTTCTCATAAGAAACAGTCGACCACATATAGTGCTTTTTTGTATCTATTTCCATCCTGTTAATTATTTCACCCCAAAATTTCAGTGTTCTAAAATCAAAAGAGGCCAAAGTTTTCAAAATAGCCCTATCTTTGTCCGCCCCTATCTGAATTAATTTTGAAGCAATATTAAAAGTATTTCGAGTTACTGAAGGAAACCTAAAACCGCCTGTATCAGCAACTAAACCAGCTATTAGACAATCGGCCATATCTTTATTGAAGTCCACTCCCCAGTCTTCAAACATCAAAAATATTACCTCAGCACATGAAGCTTTAAATTTATCCACCAAGTTTATCGTTCCTTCGATGTTGCTTGTCTTGTGGTGATCAATAATTATTGTAGGGATGGGAAAACTTTTGATTGTGTCAGAATCGGTCGCCATATTCCAGCTAGAAGTATCAACAACGATCATTAAATCATTTTTTGAGAAATCAAAAGATGTATAATTTACAACTTTAATATCTGAGTATCCCGAAAGATAATCAACATAAGGTTCAATATCTGTTGGGCTGACAACAGACACCTCTTTCCCTACACTTTTTAAATAAAGATATAAAGCAAGGGCACTTCCAATACAATCCGGGTCTGGCCCCCTATGACAACCGATTACTATCTTTTTAGATTTACTAATAAGTTTATTTATTCTAGAAGATTGTTTGTAATTCATAGCTATTTACCGGAATAATTATGAACCAACTTATAAATCATCAGTCCATCAACTCGCCAAAAAGCATCAATTTTACTCCAACCAAAGTTGGCAACTTCCGCTTTCGGATTACTTGTTGGCTGACATTTTGTTATATCCTCGTATTCACAAACAACAAACAGCTGGTTAGCCAGGGTTTCTTGATATCTTTGCGGGTCAATCTGAAAAAGCGGAACTCCCCAAAGCTCAAAAAAATACTGGTATGCTCCTTCATAGTTGTTATCGGCAATAACAGCAAGATTAAAACTTGTACCACCCGATTCCTCAACAATCTTTCTTGAAACATCAATCGATCTTTTAAGCTGCTTATTGGGAGCATCTTTTAGTGGAGATCCTAAGAGGTTGGGGACAAATAAAAGTCCACACAACACAACTCCCAGAGCTTTATGTAAAAGTGGCTTTGAGTTAATATCCTGAAGAATTCCCCCCAAAAGAATAAAAAGTGCTGGGAACATAAACTCAAAATAATGGTCATATATTGAAAGTCTATAAAACGAAAGACCCAAAATCCCAACCACAAGCCAGCCAGATACTAAAAAATATGCATGAAGTTTATCTTTCGAATATTTGCTTCTATCAATAAAAAGAAGCCAAACGGCAAAAGCTATCAGGACCCCGTACACTAAGGGCGCAAACGCTTGACTTCTTCCCGCAAAAAGACTTACTACCACCTTTCGCATGGCATCGGGAATACCTACAAGCACACGGACTAGTGAAAATGACAAATTGTCCCGACCTGCTGCAAAAAAGGTCTGCATTGACATTAAATTCCTCCATCCATGTTTATAATCAAAAAGAATTAAGGGCGACATGACCGCAACAAATGCTATAACTTGTGCAAAACTTAAAGCAGCAAACTTTTTGACTAATTTTTTTTTGTTTTTTAATAAATCGATTAATGTAAGGGTCCAGAAAAATAAAATTACTGGAAGTAGTATAAAAGCCATATAGTGCGATTGAAGAGTAATCGCAAAACTTATCCCAAGCGGCAAAAGCCAGATCATTCTATTCTTTCCCCAAATCTGCCAAAGTGAAAAAATAACCATCGTGGCAAAAAAGGGCATAATATTTGGGTTCCAAGATGAATGAGAAAAAATTATGGCAGTTGGAGAAGTAGCATACAAAAAAGCGGCAAGAATAGCATCCCATGCAACTTTTTTAGTTCTTATTTCCTCTCCAAAAAAACTGCGAACAGCAAACCAAACAAAAATAACAGTCAACGATCCAAAAATCGCGACCATAACGGACGGTCCTACTGGAGAATAGTTAAAAAGAAGCAAGAAAGGAGCAATAAGATAATAATACAAAGGTCCCAGATACATATTTCCCACAGATGTTCCAGGTCCTACAAAAACTAAGTTATGGTCCACTAAAAGCCGTCTGACAATAACCATATCTCGGCCCTCATCACCCAAAAAGGTCATATAGTCACCAATTCTGTACAGTCTAAGAAATAATGAAATAACAAAAATGAAAACAAGGAGTCCAAACTCTAATCTGTTATTATTAATCCAAATAATAATTTTTTTTGTCCCAGACAAAATCACATTTATCATAACTTAGCTCGAAGTCTAAAAAGATCTTTAAAGCTTCCTAATATTACCTTTAAACTTCTTCCGGTTTTTGACTTTGCGTCTTTTGTTCTTTCAAAGTGTCTAACACCTACTTCCGCAATTTTAAACCCTTTCTTTTTTGCTTTAATTAAAAGTTCGCTTGAAATAAAAGCTCCCCTTTCTGATTCAAGTCTTTCAATGGTGTCCAGTACTTCTTTTTTAATCAGTTTAAAACCACAATCAATATCACGCACTTTGAGACCAAACAACAAAAACACAAAAAGTTCCCAGATTTTTGATGTAATAATTGTAAGAGTCGAAACCTTCCTTCCAAGGTAATACCCTATTACCATATCAAAATCTTTTTCTTTCTGCTTTGCAACGAATTTTGATAAATCTCTTATATCAAATTGACCATCACCATCAGTAAAGGCAATATATTTGTATCTTGCTCCATAAAATCCGGACTTCAAGGCCGCTCCATAACCTTTGTTTGTCTTATGTGTTATAACACTCACATTCCTATATTTTTTCTTTAGCTGCAAAAGAACGCTACCGGTATTATCATTACTTCCGTCATTTACCACAATAATCTCATACTTTGAGGCCACCTTGGGCATAAACTTAACAGCTTTTTCAACGGTCTGAGCAATATATCCTTCAAGGTTAAAGGCAGGAAAAAAAACACTAATTTCGTCTAATTTCTTCATCACATCAAAAGTATATCATTTTTGAATGTAATTAAAGCGCAATGTTTAAGTTGTCTGCAAGCTCAAAAAAGGATATCATTGAACTATATGATAAAAAAAACCAGACTTCTTGCTATTTTGTCCATAATATCCATAATTCCCACCCTTCTTATTTGGACACCGTTTTTTTTAAAACTCAAGTCATTCTGGAACATACCACTTCCCCAAAATGGAATGGCTACACTAGTTGCCAACTATGACGGGCCGCTTTATATAATTGTTGCAAAAAGTCTATATAATCCTGAAATTATAAAAAGCTTGGTATCTTTTCCTCTTTCTGTTCAATATTACCCCGCCCACTTTCCGCTCTTTCCTTTCCTTATTAAACCCTTCGCAATACTCTTGGGTTTTCCATATTCCATGCTGTTTGTTACGCTGCTTTCGTCAATTTTTGCAACTTACTTTTTTTACAAACTAGCAAGAGACTACTTCAAATACAAAGATGCACTGCTACTTACCTTGGTATTCTCAATATTCCCTGCAAGGTGGTTAATAGTACGGTCAGTAGGATCCCCAGAGCCACTCTTTATTGGGGCGATTATTACATCTGTCTACTTTTTTAAAAAGAAAAAAATATTTCTTGCAGCGCTCTTTGGAGCAATTTGTCAGCTAACTAAATCTCCCGGCATACTGCTTTTTGTTTCCTATTTCCTATACCTAGCAGTACCGAATATCAAAAAAATAACCTTAGAGGGGTCTAAAAAGTATCTAACAAAAAAGAATATACTTAAGTACATTAGTCTTATCCTCATCCCTCTAGCCTTAATTTCTGTATTCTTCTTTTACAAGCTAACTACCGGAGACTTTCTGGCTTATTTTCATTCAGGAGACAATATCCATCTTCTCTTTCCCCCTTTCCAAATATTTAACTATTCAGCCCCTTGGGTAGGAACATTTTGGCTTGAGGAAGTAATTTTTATTTACCTCCTCGGTTTTATAGGTCTTGAAAAATTAATCTCAAAAAAGGACTATTTGTTGGCGTGGTTTGTGGGAATATTTTTTCTTTCAACCTTATTCGTTTCACACAGAGATATCATAAGATACTCGCTTCCGATGATTCCTTTTCTACTTATCGGATATGGAGACGTCATCACAAGAAAAGAATTCAGGTTCGCAATGCTTATAATCATCATCCCTATTTATCTTTTTTCTCTTGCCTATATCTCCCAAAACACCATGCCAATATCTGACTGGGCTCCTCTTCTTTAAAGAAGAGAGTATTTGAGAAAATCTTCAGAATACAATTACTATATGGTTGAAATCCCAAAGGTCTTTTTTTACCGCCCAGCCCAAATATGGAGAGAGAAAGAAGCCAGATATCGTCTTCGGGGAAGTAACTGTCCAGAGTGTGGGATTGTTCATTTTCCAGGAAGACCTGTTTGCCCAGATTGTGGATTTAATAGTCTACATAAACCCAAGGAAGCATCCCCAGTACTTACCCAAACGATAGACACACCAACAGTAGTCGTGTATCAAAACGGAGGAACACCTCAAAAAAACTAAGTGTTGATGAAAATTTAAGACTTACTTATTCCTCAATCTCCAAAGTAACTTTTGCTGTTTCTTTATTTAAAAAAGACTTTTCCTGAAGAGGGTTTACTTTTAGATTTCTATTCATAAGCTTTAAGTGTTTCTTATATCCTTTTGCAATATCCACTACTCCCGCTCTTAATTTATTTCTTAAACCTTCTTCTAATAAACCATCAATATTTAGATATTTAAAACTACTCACTTTGTAACTTGAATAATTTGATATTTTTGAAAATTCTTTAGGCAGTGTAATGCTATATACAGATACTCTAACATCTGCAATATCAAGATACATAAACGGCTCAACTCTTTCATCAACAAGCTCGCGGGGAAACTCATTACTAATAGTTAACTTGGTAAAAACTTCACTTTGAAGAATTCTGTCGATGTTGGTTTTTCTTCCATCTCTTTTTCTTGCATAACCCATGGGCAAAGTAAAAGATCCATATCCCTTACCTAACTCCAATCTCGGTATTGAAATATCCTTTGCAATTAAAAGTTTGTCGGGACTATCAAATGGAGAGATAACAAGAGCTACCCCAACTCTTCTCGTAACCCCCTCTTTCATATAAGAAACGATTCTGTAAAGAGTTTTTGCAGAGGTCTGAAACGATAGCGGCATTTTCCTATATAGGTCATCAACTTTTACATTATCTTTTACAAAGTGTTCGCAAAAAAGGATCGCTTCAGTAAGTTTATTATTTGGCCCTGCAGCTTTGATAACCTGGTATTTATCCAAAATTCTTTGGTAGTTAGCATATGACACGGGAGTATTGTAATCGTTTGCTCTTAGAGCAGACTCAACCGTTCCAAACTTGAAGTAGTCCTCTACAAGTCCCCGTTCAAATTCCTTTTCTTTTTTTTTGAAATTTGCTTCAAGCATTTCAGGTAGCAAGTTATATCCTATTTAGAAGCCGGGGTCTTTTTTTTGCCTAAAAATGGGAATTCCCACGTCCTCCAAATAACAGCATTATATATAAAATAGTTATATGGAAGAACTAAAAACACAATAATAAAAGGAAGAAGAATCTGCCGATATCCGACCCCCAATATTCTATCACCAATTATTCCTGCAGCAGTTTGAATAGCAAGAGCCCCAAGGGAAGTAGAATTAAAAGCCAAAAACTTTTTAGCAACATTTGCAACTCCTGTAATTTTTTCTTTGCCAAAAGTCCATACGTTATTAAGAATAAAATTAGAAATAATAGAAAGCTCAACGGGAACACTCCAAGCGACATATCCCGGTGCTGACAGGTTGGTCAGTACTTTAAGAAGTATTGCATTAACCAGATAACCTATAAAACCAACTGTTCCAAATTTTATAAATCTCTGTTTATCTTTTATGCCTAGAATTATTGCCACCTTAAAAGTGGCAATTGTCTCTTTGGGATTAAACTTTGAAACATCGCGAACGCGGGAAGCAAATGCCAAAGGAACTTCAACAACCTTTTTGGAATTTTTAACAGCCTGGTACAAAAGATCAACTTTATGAGCAAATTTTGAGGGTTCCATCAAATGATCTAAATCAATTTTCTCTAAAACTCCTTTTACTCGCGTTAGCCTAAATCCAGTGGTTAAATCGTGTATTTGAGGCTTTACAAGAACCACCCTAATAAATAAATTTCCAAAGTAGCTGACAAATTTTCTAAAAAATGCCCACTTATTAGGAATTGAACCGCCCTTAATATATCTTGATCCAATAACATAATCTGCCCCCCCAAGATATGCTTCGACCATTGGTTTCACAAATCTAGGAGGATGCTGAAAATCCGCGTCCATTTCCATTACCGCGTTTGCCTGAAGGGAATTCATGGCATATTTCATTCCTGCAACATATGCCCAACCAAGACCAGATTTATCGCCTTGCTGAATTATGTGAACATTTTTTCTTGTTTTTGAAGCATTTTTTACAATTTCTTCAGTATTATCCTTGGAGTGATTGTCTACTACCAAAAGGTGCATGTCTGCCTTAATTTTGGGAAACTCATGGTCTACCAACTCATTAATCATCCGCCCTATGTTATCTGCCTCATTCCATGCAGGCATAACGACCACAACCTTATCCATAGTTATAATTTACTATATTTAGAAGATAAATTCACTGGGAAAGCAAGTTTTAAAATTGGGCTCCCCGTTTCACAGCTTCCTGATAGTAGTACTGTGCTTTCTGATTATCTTTTGCATCGGTTGCATAATAGACAGCAAGCGCCTTAAGGGCTTCTTTATGGTCTGGATTAATCTCTGTGGTTTTAAGCCACATCTGTTCTGCTTTTTTCTTGTCTCCCTCCTGGTAATATAAAAGTCCTAAATTCATGAATGCGTTATCATAACTCGGATACAATTCAAGCTCCTTAAAATACTCACTCTCTGCAGTTTTAAATTCACCCTCGCGAAAATTAACAAGTCCCAGGTTGTTGTGAATCATGGGCTCTGTAGGATTGATTGCAACTGCTTTCTCAAACTCAAGCTTTGCATTTTTAAAATCTCCGTCAAGGTAATACATCGCACCCAGATTTTTATGAGCAAGTGGGTGTGAAGGGGTGGTTCTTGCTGCATCCTTCCAGAAGGTTAATCTATCTTTAGACTTCTCGTTATGAACGATATTTATCAAGCTAAGGATAAATATGACCAAAATAACTATATACTTTGGCGCTTTTTGCTTTAAATCCACTTTGTCAAAAATACTAAATGAAGAAAGAATAACAAATAAACCGATCATTGGAACATAGACTCTGTGTTCCAAAAAATCTGCGACATATGAAGTATTGGGCCTAATAAAAGCAGGAATAAGAAATGCAAAAAACCAAGATGTACCAAAAACAAGAATGAAATAATTTCTTTTTTTTGAAAATATGAAAAGAGGTATCAATATTACTACTGATATATATCCATATAACAAAGTTGAATCAGAAAGTATCGGCAAAACACTTAAATTAACTGGGATAAAAACCTTTCCAAGATACAGAAGCACAGCGGGAAAGTTTTCAAAAACAGATTTAACAATATTTTCAGGTCCATACTCCAAGGGATTACCCGAAAGGGCAATACTCCTTAGATAAAACCAAACTAATCCTACAAAAAACCAACCCATGATAAGCGGAGAAAAAACTTTTACCCATCTATCCCTTTTAACATTTCCTGTTCCCAACAAAAGAATTAGGAGGGGAATAAGCACTGCTGATTCTTTTGTAAATACACAAAACGCAAAGAATATTAAATGAAAAAAATAATTCTTTAGACCGTCCTTATTAAAGTAGTTAAGAGCATATATAAAAGCGGGTAGTACAAAAAGCGCCAGCAACGAATCGTTCCTACCAGGAATCCAGGAAACTGCCTGTGTAAGTACAGGATGCACAGAAAAAATAAGTGCAAAGATAAACGCCAAAGATTCCTTCACTTTCAATTTTTTCAAAAATACAAAAACCAAACAGGAAACTACAACATGAATCAAGATACTGGTCAAATGATAAAAAAATGGATTTGCTCCCGAAAACTGTGCATCAATCATATATGAGATTGTAAGCATGGGACGATAGTAAGCCGCAGAAGCATGAAGAACATGGAACACCTCCATAGTAAAGGATCTAAAGAAGTTGGAAAAATTCCTAAGAAAAAAAAGATTATCAAGAATGAGGACATTATCATCAAAATATGTAAAACCAAAAAATAGGCTTCTAAGATAAACAGCAAACGAAAGAAGGCCAATAACAACAAAGGGCCGCTTATCTTCAAGAAAATCCTTACTAATATCAACTTTTTTCTTCATTTCTTTATAAATATTATCTCCCTATCAGAGTCGCTGTCTGCCAGCTTTGTTCTAAAAAGGTGTCTTAAGGAAAAACTAAATTCAGGGATATTATTGGCAGGATAGTAACTCACTTCAAAAGAAACCTTCTTGTAGCCACTATTATCAATTACATTCCTTATATTTCTAAGATAATCCAAATCTACATGAAAATTATCAGGAACGATAACATCTGGATTTTGCCTGACAACTGGTTTGTTGTCATTATAACCACTTAGTACACTACTCCCCAAATAGTAAATGTAGGAAGTCTGCTCGTGGAGAGTTTCAATACTTATGCCGTCGGTATCTTTAAAAGAAGATTTTAAGTAAGGGATAACATAATCTAATACCCCAAGATATCGATGGTTTAGTTCGTACCAATGGCCAATTAATGAATCTATCATAAACGCAGAAGTTAGCAAAAAAACTATAATCACAGGCGTGAAAATAATCTCTGATCCAATCTGTAAAGCATGCTTCTTTTTTAATCTCCCCAAAATGTTCAGCAATGCAAATATATCTGATGTGACAAGTAAAATGATAAAAGGGGTCAAAACAACATAATACCTGTCAAAAGTATATGGTTGAAGGGCCGTTATCAATATATAAACAAACAAAAAAAGTCTCAGGAATCCAACTGACTGTAACCGAAATCCTTTACTATCGACAGCATTTTTACCGGCACGTTTTTTTAGAAATTCCGCTAAAAGCCAGCAAAGAAAAAACAATAATAAATACGAATACTTTGTGAGAAATACTACTTCCCTCACAAGTCTTTCAAAAACATAAGACAATCCCGCTGGAAAATATTGAGTATTCTTGTAACTCACATAAAATGTTTCATAAAAAATGGCAAACGGAATAATTAAAATTAAAGAGAATATTAAAAAATACCAAACACTTCTATCCTTACTTGTACTCTTTGCAAAAAACCATTTGACACCCAAATAACAAAAAACTGTTGCAAAAAATGCAATAAATGTCGGCGGATAATTATTAAAGGCTAAAAGCATCATCAACACTTCAAACAAATAAAATTTAATTTTTGATAAAGAACCAAAATAATACTTAATAAACACCAGATTCAGAAGCGTAATTATCAACAGATTTAATGAATAGCTTCTGACTTCCCTTAAGTGAAGCACCAAAGGGACCGAAGTAATAACCAAAGCCAAATATAGTATGTAAAAAGTTATCTTCTGCCTTTTTTTAACAAAACTGGAAAAAATTAAAGGTGTTATAAGAGTTCCTAAAAAACCAATTGCCGCAAAAGGAATTCTTACAAGTGCTGTTTTTGTATACATATCACTGAAACCCTTTGCCAAAAATACACCAACCACTGCAAAATAATACTGAAGCCACGGGAGGTGGATCCATGCATCGACAGACTCTTTAACACCGACTTCCTTTTCGGCAATCATAGTGAGGTTCATAACATTTTTTCCGTCATGAACTTTGGGATAACCAAACTGAAGAATTCTTTCGGCAAACACGGCAGTTTCAGCTTCATCCCCCCACATAAGTGGATATTTAATATTTTTAAAAATACTAAAGCCAAAAACAAAAACTAAAAAAACAATCAGAAAATACAAAAATATATTTACTTTATTTTTTAACATACATAATAAGGCTGGCAAGGTTAAGTTCATTATCTGAAGGATTATTAATCCATCTGCCTGGATAGCTATCCCAAACGTAAGCTCCGCCAACTCGATAACTTTTGTCAATAAGGTTATCCAAGTAATTTATAAAGTCCCTGGGAGATTCATTATTCCAAAGTCCACTCTCATCTCTTGTTGAATAGACAATAACTTTAGGAGGATTTTTTGATATCGCAGTTACAGCTTCTACCTGATATAAACTTCTTACCTTTGTGTCAATAATAAAAGGGTAAGTTATTACAAATCTCGTTGGTGAATATCTTTTTGTATAGTAGTAAATCTGAGGTTCACTACCAGCAACAAATATTAAATCTTCTTCCCGAGTAACTTCCCTAACCTTTTTAGAAACAATCACAGATTCTCCAAAAGGATTTCCAGATCCATAAACCCAAAGTCCGTATTTTTCGGGAGAAAGTCCAAATCCAATCCTAACAGGCCAAAGGAATAAAAATAAAAACAAAGTTGTTAAAAGAGTAATTTTCGCTCCGCTGAATGTTTTTTGAGAAATAAAAACCAGTACTTGGGAAACAGCAATCACCAAAAAGGGAGTAAGAAGAATGTAATAGTGGCGTATTGCAGTTTGAAATACTGCAACAAGACACAAAAACAAAATTGCTAGAATTTCTTTTTTTCTTTTTGTATTTATAAATAGATACATAATAAAAGTGGAAAAAACTATCCAAAAACTCGGCCACATAGCTTTCAAGTTTATCCAAAAAAAGTTTAAATAAAATCCCCACTGCTTGGCATAGTAAGCGTTAAAGATAACCACTTCCTCCCAAAAATAATTTAGTACACCAAGAAATGGTGCAAGAAATAAAAATGAGGCAGTACAAAATCCAACCAGATTCAGTAGTAGAAACTCAACAAGTTTATTAACCTGCTTCTTATAAATTCTGATAGTCCAAAGTAAATATAATAAAACTAATACATATAAACAGATTGGCTTAAAAAAAAGCGCCGCTGCAGAAAGCGTTCCTGCCAAAAAATAATACAAATTAATATTATCTTTTCCGTCTTTAAGATAGATCCAATAAAAAACAATAATGGGCAAAAGCATAAAAATTTCTGTATTTGCAGCAAGAGAAGCGTTAATTGGGGAGGAGACAAGTGCCGCAAAAATAAATACAGAAACCCAGGAGGCCTTAGTGTCAAAGTACTTATCAACTACTTTATATATAAAGTAAGACGTAAAAAGAATCGAGACAAAAGCTAAAAGTCTTGGTCCCCAAAGTGTATCATCAAAAATTTCTTGAGATAGAAAATATGTATAAATAATAAGAGGTGGTTTTTGAATGAATGAGTTTTGATATGGAAGAGAGCCGTGTCTTAAAATCATGGCGGAATAAGCATATTCCCCTTCATCTCGTTCAAATGGAGCAGTAAAAGAATTAGCCCTTAAAACGAACAAAAAAAGAACAAATACCAAACTCAAAATAACATTTTTGTAGGTTAGCTTCATTACCCCACCATTGTATCCTTTTGACTTTCAAACTTAAATAGCATCAAGTTTTGAGGTAAAATACATATATGAAAATTGATATTCTCACACTTTTTCCAAATATGTTTGATGGACCATTTGCACAGTCAATTATAAATATCGCAAAAGAAAAAAAATTGGTTGATATTTACATCCATAACCTCAGAGACTGGGGAGTGAGTGACAGAAAAACTGTTGACGATCGCCCATATGGTGGAGGAAAGGGTATGATTCTAAAAGTCGATATTGTTGAACCTGCAATTAAAAGTTTGAAGAAAAAAAACTCTATAGTAATACTCATGGAACCAACCGGAAAACGGTACTGCCAAAGCGAAGCAACAAAATTTTCGAAAGCCAAACATCTGATTATTATTGCCGGGCATTATGAAGGCTATGATGAAAGGATAAAAAAATATGTTGATATGGAAATATCCATCGGAGATTTTATACTAACAGGAGGAGAAATTCCTGCAATGGCAATGGTTGACTCTGTCGTACGTCTTCTGCCGGGAGTTCTGGAACAAGATGCAACAAATTTAGAATCTTTTGCCAACTCAAATGCGGGCAGCCTTCTTGAATACCCACAATACACAAGGCCTGAAAATTATAAAGGTGACAAAGTTCCAAAAGTTCTTCTTTCTGGAAATCACAAGGAAATAAATAATTGGAGAAAAAAGGAATCCATCAATAAAACTAAAAAACTAAGGCCAGATTTAGTAAGAAACTAGAAATTATTAGTCTCTTTTAAAAATTTCTCAATAGCTTCCTTCCAGGTTGAAAATCTAAAACCTAATTCTTCTTGTGTTTTCTTATTTAAAAGCCCGCCGTTAACAGGTCTAGGAATCGACCCTTCCCGTTTTAGAAATTCCATTAAGCTTCCCTTTTTAATCCCAGCTCCAGCTCTTCTTGCTTTTTCTAATGTATAAACTGCAATTTCATAAGGAGTAGTAACTCCGGAATTTGCAAAATGATACACTCCTTCTTTTCCAAGATCGATAAGCCTAATAAGTCCAAGGGCAAATTCATCTATATATGTAAGGGTCATCTTTTGGTCATCGAACATCGGATAAAGTTTTCCTCCGTCATATAAAGATAAAATGTTTCTTACAAAATCAGTCTTGCCGGGGTATTCACAACGAAAAGGATAGCTAATCCTAACGATTGCACTTCGTCCTCCAACTTGTACTATCTTCTTTTCTGCGGCTGCTTTTGTCCATCCATACCACCCTATTGAATCAGTAAGTCTTAGCGGTAGGGGGTGATCCTCTTCATATGGCCCAGGGTCATTCCCATCCCCAGGAAAAATAAAATCGGTTGATATTTGAATTAAAAATGCACCCTTATCCTTCGCAAGGTTTGCAAGGTTTTCAGCACCAATTGCATTAACTTGATAACAAGACCCATCGGTACCTCCCCTTTGCTCCTCTGCCTTATCAACTAAAGTAAACGCAGCAGTATTTACAATTACATCAATATCAGTATTTTCAAAATAGGAAACAAGAGCTCCATAATCTGTTATATCAAGCTTATTAACCTCTGGGGTGATCAAATGATATTTACCTTCTGCGATTTCAACAAACCTTGAAGCAACTAACCCCGCGGAGCCCGTAACGTATATTTCCTTCATTTAAGTTTATCTGGAAAAACCTCTCTTAAGTATGGTTGTTCTTTATCTTTATTAGAAATTATGGGATTTTTAATTGGCCACGGAATATTTAAATCTGGATCATCCCATTTTACTGAGAATGTCGATTGAGGTGTCCAGTAATCGTCGACAACATATACATAATTAACAGGTCCTTCAAGAGCACAAATCGAATTACCCATACCTTTAGGAATAAAAAGTGCCTTGTCTGGCAAATTTCCTCTCGTGTTATCAAATTCGAAAACGTCGTATTTGCCAAAAGCACTACTTTCCTCCCTCAAATCTACTATTGCGGCCCACATTCTACCTGTAAGTGGATATACTAATTTATTCCATTTTTCAGCGTGAATTGCCCTTATCACACTCGTTTCAGAAACAGAATGATTCATCTGCACAGGATTGAATACTATTCCATTCTCTTCTAAAACAGACTTCCTATAAACCTCTCTGAAAAATCCCCTCTCATCAACTCCGGGATTCCTTTCAATAACATATAAACCAGAGATAGCTTTTGACTCTCTAAGATGCATACTAGGAACTTCAGCTTTGTTATTTTTGTCCTGTTTTGACATATAATTTTTCTGCTTTTTGTTTTATTGGTCTCCACCACCACTCGTTTTCTCGATACCAATTTACGGTTTTTTCAAGCCATGTATCAAAACCGTGTTTTGGCACCCAATCTAAATCTTTACTTATCTTCGTCCAATCTACGGCATATCTCCGGTCATGTCCCGGTCTATCTTTTACAAATTTCAGATATGACTTATCTTTTCCAAATATTTTAAGCAATTTATTGCAAACTTCAAGGTTATTTATATCTTTTGTAAGCCCTCCGACTAAATAGGTTTTCCCCACTTTTCCGTTTTTCACTACTTTCTCAATAGCCATCACATGATCACCAACATATATCCAATCACGTACATACTTCCCATCTCCATATACCGGAAGTGGTTTATCATCAATTAAATTAGTTATCATTCTAGGAAGAAACTTTTCGGGATCTTGAAATGGACCATAATTGTTCGAGCAATTTGTGATCGTTATAGGAAGACCAAATGTATAAAAGTAGGCTCTTACCAGATGATCCGAGGCGGCTTTGCTTGCAGAATATGGACTTCTCGGATCATATAAAGTTTTTTCACTAAATTTATTTTTTGTTCCTAAAGGAAGAGCACCAAATACCTCATCGGTACTTATATGATGGAATCTTTTTATTTTTTTCTTCAATGCAATATCTAACAATACTTGGGTACCAATAACATTCGTCTTAACAAATATTTGTGGTCCAACAACTGATCTATCAACATGACTCTCGGCAGCAAAATGTATAACGATATCTACTCCTCCCATTGCTTTATCTACCAGTTTCGCGTCACAAATATCCCCTTTTATAAAGTGATAATTTTTATTCGACGTTAATTCTTTAGTTGAAGATCTGTGCCCAGCATATGTGAGCTTATCAAAATTAACGACTTTGTCATTTGGATGTTTCTTTAGCCAGTATCTTATAAAGTTACTTCCAATAAACCCTGCTCCACCCGTAACAAGAAGTTTCATTTATTTAAATTCCTGTCTCTCCAATATTTCCCTGCTTCATATAATGTATCAAATGTCCCAGCATCTCTCCAGTATCCTTCAAGTTTTGACCATTTTAGACTGCCCTCCCTAAGATAACAATTATTTAAATCTGTTACTTCCAACTCCCCTCTTTTTGACGGCTTGATTGAACGAATTTTGTCAAAAACAGTTGAATCATAAATATAAAGTCCAGTTACAGCAAAGTTAGATGTTAAAGTTTTTGGTTTTTCTACGATTTTTTCAATTTTTCCACCTTTTAAAAACGCCACACCAAATCTTTCAGGGTCAGAAACTTCCTTTAAAAAAATCTTGGCCCCAGTTTTAAATTCCTTAACATCAGAGGATACATCAGCATCTGTACAATTATCTCCCAAAATAACCATCAGGCTATCTCCATCTGAAAAACTCTCAGCAAGACTCAGGGCCGCCGAAATACCCCCCTCACCCTCCTGAAATGCGTAATTCAAATGCTTCAAGCCAAAGCTTTCACCATTTTTTAGTACCCTTATAAAATGCCCTGCATGAGGGCCCCCAGTCACCACTAATACTTCATCTATCCCAGATTTAACTAAGGTGTTAATAGGATAAAAAACCATAGGTTTATCATAAACAGGAAGAAGGTGTTTATTCGTAGCAGAAGTCAACGGTTGAAGCCTTGTTCCCAATCCTCCCGCGAGTACTACTCCTTTCATAGGAATGATGATATCAACCCTATATAAAAAAGTAAACAATAAAACGTGTCATTAAGTATGCTTATCTGCCACAGACGATGCCGCCCAACTTTGGGGCTTAATTTTTGCCTCATAGCCATTACCGTTTACCATTCCCACAACTTCTTTTATCATTTCTCTTGTTGGTCCCAAGGGGCCTACATCAATGTGAATTTCCAAGTCATATTTTGCGGGACTCACCGCACGTCTTAAATCCGGGACAACATCCTGAGCGATGTTTAATGAAATCATCGTTTCTGTATATATTTTTTCCCTTAAAACAGGCTTCTTGTACTCTTTTACTTTTCTCCAAAAATACCTAGCTCCTGACCCTTTTCTATGAATCACAATTGCAGTTACAAAATCCACTTCAGAAGCACCATTAGTATTTTTCACTTGAGAATCTGTTCCAATAATTAGCCGATAATAAGATTGAGGCTCCTTCCTAACAAATTCTTGTACCTCACCAACAACTTGATCAATAAACAACTTCCCCAAAGAGGGGCTAATAAACTCATATTTTTCACGATTTTTCATAGACTTTAGGCAGATCGCAAAAATTATATACCCTAGAATATCCCGAAGCAAAAACTACGACCTGAAAATAAGTGAAAAAACTGTTATAAGACCAAGAAGAGCTACCGCTATGTATTCAATAAGAATGGCTACCTCAAAGTCTTTGTGAATCTTGTGGTGTATATAGCCCCAAACCACATAAGAGACAGCAATTAAGACACAAATGAATATCTGAAGCGCACGGTTATATGAAGAGAGTGCAAAACCGACAACTCCAAGAGTCAAAATACCCAACAGACTCAGATAGTGTGGTAAATGATTCGAAAATTTCTTCATAAATTTTATAAAACTTGTCCTGATCTTAAGATTAAGATAACCGCAAGGATCATACCCAAAAATGATATGTGTGCAAAACCCCTCCCGGATATTCTTGAAATTTTTCGTTTTGAAACCAAAATGGAGTCAATTGAAAAACCTGCAATAAGAATTCCGACAATAATAAGAGAGATAGACTTAGTAGAAATAAAGGGCGAGACTAGAACTGTTTCGGGAACCTCTTGAGACTCTCCTTGCGTTTGACCTAAGTAAGCCTCCTTATCAGTCGGCTCAAAGGTAGGTAGCGGTGTTGTGTTTAATGTAGCTTTTCCATCTTCACCCACAACCCGTGCTGCCACATTAGTTGTCGCCTTGGCAATCGGAACAACCTGGGGTGCTTCAGAAATTTTTGTGCCAAAAAGCTCAACTATTATCGTTGTGTCTACTCCATTAAGGCTTCCCTCAACTACTGCAATGCCGATATCTTTATACTTGGGAGAAAGAATGTTGTCACGATGCGAAGGCGATGCCATCCATGCATTAACTGCAGAAGGAGCATCGGAAAAGTCTCTCGCCAAATTTTCACCGGCGTAGCGATATGCATAGCCAACACCGGTAAAAAATTTCCAAGGCTCGGTTCCATCCGGAGCAACATGCGCCCAATAACCCCTATTTATCATATCTTCGCCCTTCTCGCCGGCGGCTGATGCAAGAGTTGAATTGTATTCAAGCGGAGAAAGACCGCTTTTCGCCCTCCTTTCGTTTGTTAGCCTTATTATCTCATCGATTGATATATTCGAAGCATACCCCAATATCCTAAGCCCCGTTTTAGGAGTAAAAGAAAGCGCATACTGAAAGATAAGCAGAAAAAATGCAAAAATTAACAAGGAAGAAGGATGAATTATTTTTGCCTTCTGATTGTTAGACTCTTTAGGAGAGATTAGATGTCCGATATACTCTATAAATCTCATTTCATTTCATAATACAACATTTCACGCGGTTTTTTTGTCGATCTGTTATTTTTGAGTGGAAAACACTATTTCTGAAGACTATCTTTGTCTTTTTTCTTCCGCTTAAAAGGAATTATTGGCAAAAAGCTCTTTCCGTTTAATTTATTTTTGGCTGCAGATGAAATCAAAAGAAGAAAAAGTGTTGCCAAAAGCACATACGGATAATATTTCTTCCATCTTGCTAAATACCCTTGGGGTGCATCAGTGGAGTTGTCAGTTGATAATCCCAAAACCTCCCCCCCCGAAGCATTTACCGGGGAGGCAATCTGAGACATAAAATGAGCAAGTTTTACATAAAAGCTTGAATTTGCATTACTGGAAGCGACCTCATCCCCTGCAGTATTGTAACCAATAGCTTGCGCGTTTAAGTGATACTCACCTTCAGGAAGATTGTGAATTAACGAAATCCCAAACTCTATAATCCTTTTTCTCCCCGGATCCAAATCACCCAAACTCCAATCCATCGGAACTGCAGGCATTGGATGATCATTTGTTAGAGAGCCCGAAACACTAACATCCTTAGCAATAATCGGGCCTTTATTCTCAACAACTATACGTGCAATAACAGTGTCGCCCGGATAAACAAATTTTCCTGTATTATTGGAGATAGTAACCACCAAGTCGGGATTTGTATGATCAGCTTCTGATTCAGAATTTTCTTGCTGTAATAGCTCTAACCTTGTTGTGTCAGAGGAATTGTTGTTTGAGTCGCTTTCCTCAGCTCCTTGACCAGATACAAAAGCGTAAGCAACTATGTCTCCTTCAAAAGCAAGACTATCTGACATCTTTCCTCCGATACTAACAGTTTTAGTTTCACCGGGAGCCAAGTTTCCCAAATCCCATGTTGATACTGAATCTCCGGGGATAAACACATTAGGAGAAGTAAATTTTAGAAATGCTCCCCTCGCCCATGCTTTACCTCCATTTTTTACTTCTATAGTGTAATTATTTTCCTCTCCTGGTGTTACTGTATCTTTATTGTCCGTTATGGATACTGAAAGGTCAGGATATGCCACCACCAGATTTCCGAACCAATTTCCTACAATATTAAATATCCCCACCATAAAGGAACTGGAAACCCCCAGAAGATTTGAAAATGAAAAACTGTTTGAAACGGCTATAGAATCTCCCGTATCGACCAGCCCTGAGCCTGCAATTATATTTTCTCCGGTTGATGATCCCGCATAAGTTTTGCTTGCAATATCCGCTGTCTGACTATTAATAACCGTAAGATCTCCCCCTCCCATCTGGGAAATTGATCCCGGTAAATCCTTCTCGAGGATTGTTGTTCCTCCTCCTATCTGAGTATCAACACCGGGAGACTCCCAATTCACAAGTCGTCCATCCCAGGTTCCAATCAAGTTTATAATAATAAGACCCCAACCCTCTCCCACTCTTACTATGTTAGCAATTGAAACATTGTTCGAATAAGCTTTGGCACTCCCCGTATCAATTGTCCCTGACCCCTCCAGAGTATTATCTCCCGTATCCGCATTTGCACTTGAAACAGAATCACTACTTGCAATCTGAGTGCTTTGAATATTTAAACTATCCCAGGGGAAACTTTCAAACCCCTCAAAGCTGGGAAGGATAATGTCTCCGTTAAAATCTCCAAGCATATTAAATATAGCGAAAAGTCCTTCAGACCCTACTAAATTAAAATTGGCAAGATTAATACTTGAAGCAACCGAAAGAGCATCACCCGTAGATACCATACCCGCACCGATATCGTTTCCCCCAGTACTCGCAATCGCGGTTGTTTCGATATCTTGAGTAGAGTTTTGATTAACTTCTACGAACGCATCCACAGGAAGACTGGTAATTCCTGAGAGCTGAAGTGCCACAAAAAGGTCGTATAGGTTTATTTCTCCAGATTCTTCACCAGTTACTGTTTGCACAACATAAAAAACATTAGATCCAATAAGAGTTATGTTTGAAATGTTAATGGACGATGCGATGGCAACCGCATCACCTGTCACGACCTCTGCCACCTTTGCCAACAAATCATTATTTCCCGTATCCGCCGATGAAGTGGCTGTAGTTTCTTGGCTTGAAGTTTGGTCAGACGAAACAATTGTCTGGTTTTCCTGTTTTGGATTCTCACCGTTTTCACTAACCAGAGCGGGATCTGAAGAAGGCGAAGGTGCAGTCAAAAGTAAGGAAACATCAGCGGATTCTTCTACAGGAATTTCCGACGATGCTTCGGATATGGGGGTAGCAGACGGCGAATTGCTGGGAACAGGACTTTTCGAAAGACCTACGGCTGACTCGGCTTCTTGTGAAGCGGTTGGGCTTGGATTCTCTGTCGGAGTTGGAGATAAAGTTGCAACCGGAGTTTCTGTCGGGGAAGGAAATTCTGACGGAACATCTGAAGACAATGGACTTTCTGTAGGAACAGCTGAAGGCTCCTGAGCACCAACTACACCCGGAATACCCGCTGAAAAAAGCAAGTACCAAGAAACAAAAGACAAAAACACTGACCTGAAAAATATTTTTCTTAACCTCATTCAATTATTTCTAAAAACAAATCTAATACCTGGGCTGGGGAGATGACAAATCACCTCCCCATTCAAGTTCAATTACTTAATCGTTATTGTTGAATAATTTGCCCAAGACTCCGAACCGGAAGCAGAAAATGCCGCACCTGTTGACTGATGAGACATAACACCTCCGGATGCATTAAGACCGGTGTTTGACACGGCCAACGACCCTGTGTGCTGGAAAGCAGTTTGGTCATTCCCAACAAACGCAGGACCTGACGCAGTTATCTTTGTACCGTTCGCATCAGATTTCGCTCCAGATGCAGAAAAAGCGGGGCCAGTAAATTGAGAGGAAAAGATTCCTCCGGATCTATTCAATCCTGTATTTGATACTGCCAAAGACCCTGTGTGCTGAGATGCAAATTGATCATTCCAAACAAAGGCACCAAACGCAACACCTGTTGATGCAAACATTAACGCTGCTGCACCAATTAAACTTGCAATTTTTTTCATTATTTATCACCTCCTTTCTCCACTAACAAAATCAAAATTCAACTTTGAGTGGCAAAAAATTGAAGAGCGTATAGAGGATGTTTTTGGACCATAAAACCCAGACCTTTTTTCCGGTAAATTCTGCAAATGTTTATTCCAGAAAAACCAACCCATAATTAAAGGTAGCTCGGGAGCGGTTTCGCTACTAGCTCCACACAATTTAAAGCGACCAAGTATTATTGTGCTTCAAAGCCTCCCTAAAAAAGATAAATAAAGATCTATCCGGGGCAGTGTCAAGACCTTTACTTAAGTCACTTTTGAACGCTAAATCAAAAGTGCAATGCAATCGTAGTAATTTAGTTATTGATAACTTGTCAAGGACTAAAAGTAGTCCTAGAGTGGTTTTGCAACTACAATGAAGCGCTTCGAATCTGCAAAACCCGAACACGTATAAATAGTTAATTTTTCGTCATCGCCGGGCAGTACATACTTAATATCACTTGGTGCAACTTCCATGAGAGTATCAACTTTATATGAGTATCTGGCAGAATCATGTCCAACAACATTTATAAGATCATCTTTCTTTAAATACCTTAATGGACCAAACATACTTTTTTTGTTGTGTGCATAAATAACCATGTTGCCGCTCTCTCCTATCCTTGCTGAGACAGCGAGATGATTTGCAGCATCGCCTGCTACCTGCCAAACACCATCAACAATCCGGGACTCATAAATAGGAAGGTCCACACCTACACTTTCAATAATTATTCTGGATGGAATAACTCCAATACTTTCCTGCTTTTTGGGATAGCTTCCTTTAAAAGATAGTCTTGAGTTAAGATAAATTCTTAATAATAGCGAAAGAAATATAAAAAAAATTCCAAAAACAATAATGAATTTAGAAGATATAAACTTTTGCGGGAACTTAAATCTCTTGTACCTTGCGGCAATTTTAAACATTACACCCTTATTGTATCTTTTTTGCAAAATTCTTTCTTACCGCAAAAGAGATCAGAAGCGATCCCAGGGTAAATAACATGGAAACGACATCCTCGCTAAAGGATCCTGTTTCCGCCATGGTAGAAGCCCCTAATACCTGGCCCGTTGAAGCACCCAAAACCTTACCGACAGATAATTCGTTTGATGCATCGCTTGAATTACATCTATTAACTGCTTTAACTATGAAAAATCCAGACGACAGTCCATTTACTAAATATGTATCAACGTCAGCAGTATCGGGAACAGAATATATATAATTGCCAGATGTTGGGCCATAATAAATGCTGTAGTGGGAAATACCTGAAACTTTCTGCCAGGTTACTCTCACTGTGTTAGCACCAATTAAACTCACACTAGTAAGATAAGGGGCATTGGGTTTTGAATCGTTGCATGATGGTGCCCCACCACCTCCCCCTCCACCCGAGTCGCTACTGCCGCCGGTTCCTCCAGTAGGCAAGGTGGGAGAGGGTTCACTAGACTCTTCCGGAGACGGGGAAGGAGTAGCAGTTGGTTCACCACTTGGACTTTCACTGGCCGTAGGAGATGGCGAGACAGAAGGTGAACATGTTGGTTTTTGTGTTGGAGTTGGTGTTGCAGTTGGACATGCAACAAACGGGGCGTTATTACAATTAACCACCCTCGAATCCTCCTGAGGTCGTTCATTGTGACAATTTATATCTACTTTATCTTTCCATTCATGGTTATCAGAATTAAAATCGTCCATGGCCCAGGAAGGAACCCCCAAAGAAGATCCTGTAGGCCTGTGGCACTTGTTTGGATCAGACGATTTATCATAGGTAAACGTAATTGGACCAAAATCTTCTTTCGTGGCCTCCCTCCATTTATTTGGAGATTTATAACACCAACCACCACCTGAGTACTTGTAGCCAGAATCACAAACATATCGATAGGTTGACCAGGTTACTGTGGGACAACCCTTGTCACAGACAGTGGTTTCAGGTTTACATTCATTAGATCCTGAATGAAAAACACATGTTCTTGACTGTGTTTTAGTCCCATGTGTCGTTCCACACTGATTTGCTGCACAACTTGAAGTATCAAACCAATTTCCCCATTTACCATCTGATGAAGAACCTCCCCCATGAGCATTAACAAGTCTTGCACCAGAGAGAAATGACGCAAAAATCAAAAACGCAGAAAAGACACTACAAAAAACTACTTTATTTTTCATTTAATATGGAGCAGTGATTGGCAGAAGCAACTATTTGTAGTGACAGGTACCCCTTAAAATGTACACAGTTTCTATATAATTAGGAATCTTATATTTTTTAAGGAGGTGACTAAATTTGGCAACAAGAGGAGTATCACAAGAAGTTAAACAAGAAATTTTATCTAAAGTTAAAGCTGGTGAACCAGTTTCTGCCTTGGCCAAACAATATGGTATTAGTGACAAGGCTATATATAACTGGATTGCAGGAGGAACTACTAGAAAAGTTTCCTGGATGGATTATACAAAGCTAAAAAGAGAAAATCAGCAATTAAAAGAAATTATTGGTGTTCTATCTCTAGAGGTGGAAAAGTCAAAAAAAAGACAGATATTGGCAAGATAGTTGAGTCTAAAGTAGTCAAAGTTAACAAAAAACTTTTAAGTACATTGCTTTCAGTCTCAAGAACAGTTTTTTATGAAGACCACCAAAGACAAAACACAAAGGATTTACTTCTCAAGGATCAAATACTCAAGGTTTTAGAGATTAACCCCAGTTATGGCCACAGAAGAATTGCAATAGCTTTATGCGTTGGCAAGAAAAGAGTTAGAAGGGTTATGGGGCTCTTTAATATCAAGCCTTACAAAAGAAAGGCCAGATGGAAAAAACCACAGGATTGTGGGAATCCTCCAACCAATTATCCAAACCTTATTAAAGGAACTTGTCCTATTAAACCCAGAGTTATTTATGCAGGAGATTTTACATATTTAAGGTGGAACAATAGATTTATCTATCTGGCCACATTTTTAGATATATTTACAAGAGAAACAGTTGGGTGGTCAATATCAACAAAACATACAGAAAGTTTAGTTACAGAAGCTTTTATTGATGCGGTTATCAAAAATGGCAAACCACTAATAGTCCACACTGACCAAGGAAGTGAATACAGATCTCAAGAATATATTAGTCTAATGCGAGAGCTTGGAGTCCAAATCAGCATGTCCAAAAAAGGCAGTCCCTGGGAAAATGGCTACCAAGAATCTTTTTATGACAACTTTAAAACTGACCTTGGGTTAGAATTTGAAAGATTTACAACTATTGGAGAATTTGTTGAAGCCATTCACTCAACAATACAAAAATATAATACACAAAGAATCCATACAAAACTAAAAATGTCTCCCTTATCCTTTAAACAGAGATTCTTAAGCCTGCCCGTTTAGAAAGTGTGTACTACAAAAGGGGTACTTGACATAGTGATAATATATTTATTTAACCTTAAAGTCAATAATTCGTTAACTTATTTCTCATAAATAATTTCAACACCCCCACCTTTTGCAACATTCTTGCCATTAACAGGAACTCCAAGCACCCAAGCTAGTGTCTCACAAACAGCAACCCCAACTCTTAATCCGGTAAATGATCCTGGACCTATACCAACTTCAATTTCAGTTATGTCACTGACTTTAATATTATTCTTCGATAAGGCTTTTTTGATTAATTTTAGTAATTCTTGTGATGCGCCATTCTCTTGAAATGAAACATATTTTTTATCTCCGACTTTCACAATAGTCTTTTGCCTATCCGAAGTATCAACAAAAAGTTTCATATCAATATCTTATATCAATTTTTCTTTTATCCCCTTCTGTGTAATCAAAATTAATCCAAGTAGTTCCCTTTGGCATAAGCTTACCAGCTCTATCCGCCCACTCGATTAAAACCAAGTTCCGAGGATCATCTAACAGATCAAAAAAACCAAGATTCTCAAGTTCTTGACGAACTTCTGTCTCTAATCGGTACAAATCAACATGATAAAACTGCCGTTTAGAACTTTTTTTTCCATCCTTATTAGTTATCTGATAGCTCCTCTGAAGAATAAAAGTTGGCGAAATAATCCTTTTTGAAACTCCCAGCCCTCTTGCAAATCCTTGAGTGAATGTAGTTTTTCCACTCCCCAAGTCACCAACCAATGCTACAACCAAAGCTTTGTTTCTAGCTTTTTTTAATAGTCTATTTGCAATTTTGTAGCCCAGATTATAAGTTTCTTCGGGGCTTTTGGTAATAATTTCCATATAGCAAGCATTCCTATTGATGCTCCTAGCGCATCAATAACTGCATCTCTTAAGGTAGGCTCTCTACTGGGCGTGAACGATTGATGAAATTCGTCTGTTGCACCATAAAGAAAGCAAATAATTATAGCCCAAAGCGCTGCATTTTTCCTCTTAATACCAGATGCTTTAAAAGCACGAAAATAAAGAATTGACAAAATTGCGTATTCAACCAGGTGTGCAAGTTTCTTTTCAACAAAATTAGTCCAATACACCTCCGAGGTAGAACCGATTTTCTGAGAAGAAAAGCTAAATATAATCAAAGACCAAACAATCACAGGAAGCCAAAAGTATATAAATTTTGAGACAGGTCTATTGTTCTGATTTGGTTTCTCCACTTGTACTAGTATATTCTTCCTTGGCTCTAAAAAACAATATATAGCCTCCAAAAACCAAGATGATAAGTCCTAGACTTATAAAAACATACGCAAAAATTGGAATTTTTTTCTTGGTAAACTCTTTAACTTCGGGGGAAGGCAAAGGTGTTTCTCCACTTTCAATTCCCAATACCTCTGGGGAAATTATTCCTTCTGGTGTTTTAGTGCTCTCCGGTGCTTGTGTAGATTTTGGAGTGGGTGTATTGGTTTTTAGTGGTCTTGGTGTAGCAGTTTGGGACAGAGTTGGAACTAGGCTTGGCGTGGGTGTTTGCGTTTCTAAGGGTGTTGCCGTAGCAGTTGGAGTCGGCAACGGTTGATCAAGTTTGACGGTAAAAAAGGCTTCCCCTGCAAAATTTGTGCTACCCCCAGTGTATCGGCGCAACTTAAGTTCGTAATCTCCCGGGCCTTTGTAGTTAACATTGTCATTTTTATACCGCACTTTAAGCTCACCTGACCAACTTGCTTCTTTAATATTGGCCACATAGAAATTGTCTAATATGTAATCTTTTTCGTATGAACTCAAATAATCAATCCACACCCCACTGTTATTCTGCGTTTCACCAAAATAAAAAGACCCACCTGCAACTCTTAATACTCCAAGCAGATAACACTTTGAATTTGGGCAATTAGTGGAAGTCACACCATTCATAGAAGCTTTTACATTTAACTCATTTCGACTAACATTCACTTCACTAACTGTAAAATCAATAGCATCAACGGAAGTCGGGAACAAAAAAAATATAGACCCAAACGAAAATAAAAAAACTATAAATCTTTTCATCAGCTATAAATAAGCCAATATTCAGTTTATTGTGACACATTAAAAACTCAATTAAAAGACTTGCCGGCAATATTCCAACTAATAATTTACGTGAAGGTAATAAGTTTCCAAGTCACTGTCAGCATGGTCAATTCGTACATATCTGAGTCTGCAACCGCCCGAACCAGAATAGCTACCTCTAAAAAGGGTGCCTGCGACAACCGCTTTTACTTCTGAATTAGGACTATTAATATCTATCCCGTTATGAAAGGAATAAATCCTACCGCAGGTGCCGTACTTAATACACCAAGTGTCGCTTCCGTAACCTTGATTAAAATCAATGGGAGCAGAAATGGGCCAGTCCCAACCGCCAGACGGATTAAAGACATCTCCTCCGGAATCATTTTCAAAGCTTATACCACTCTTCAGATATGAAAATGGGTTGAGTGTGTTGCCTGCCTGTGCAACCATAAAATGAAGATGGCTTCCTGAAGAATTACAGGATGTTCCTTGAATAATTGAAGCAATTTTCTGTCCCGCACCTACTTCCCCCACCTCTTCTTCGGTTCCTTTTCCAGCAAGAATAGCTTGAATAGCTTCATACTCAGACCTTGCCTGCGCCAAAAGCTGCTGAAACTTCTTCTCGTCATTTTTCGTTTGTGCCAGAAGATTGGCCTTTGCTTTTTTCTGTGAATCAAGAACTACCTTTTGCTTTTGCAATTCACCTTGCAATACCTCCTGCTCATCCTTCTGCCCTTGATAAGTAGTCTGTGCACTCTGAAGGCGAATCATCAAGTCTCGATCGGCTTCCTGAATTTTTCTCAAGTAAAAAAATCTCGAAACAGCAGTATTTATATCAGGAGCTGAGGCAATAAATAAAAATGGCTGATCAAGCCTAGCCATTTTATAAGTTTCACTAGCCCTGGAAGAAAAGGCCCTGGTAAGGGCACCCAAAGAAACTTCAAGCTGACCAATTCTTCCCGTCAGCATGTCAATTTTTTCCTCTGTCTCAGTAATCTTAAGAGTAGTTAACTTTATCTGCACATCAAACTGTGCAATCTGGTTTGTAAGAGTCGTTGCCTGCCCCTTAAGCTTGGTTATTTCATTCTCATACTGGGCTATTTGTTTTTGAAGCTCTTCTAACTTCTGAGAGTTGTCCTGTGCCAAAACAGCTTTTGAAAAAACTGCAAAGGCAAAAAAAACAACAGATGCAAAAATTAAATACAAATAGCGTCGAGGCATGGCGATTATATTACCTTTTTTTAAGTGATCTTGAAACTGCAATTGAACCGCCAACCAATGCAAGAAGAGAGGCAATCAGAATCTCAGCGGCATAAATAACCCCAAAAAGGGCCAAAAGCCCTGTTATAGTTTTGGGCAGAATTACAATCTGGTTAAAGTATGATATAAGCGAGGGCGACAAATATAAAACAGATATAAAGGATAACATCCAGCCCAAGCTAACGCCTAAAACAACATAACTCATCGCTTCAATAAGGATGGGGCTACGTATAAAAGAAGACGTTGCACCTATCAAGCTTAGTATCTCAATTTCCCCTCTTCTTGATGTAAGACGCATACTAATTATCACAAAAAGAACCAGAAATGATGTTGCAAAAAGAATTCCCACAAAAATACTTCCTCCAATTCTTACATATTCTGTTATTGTTTTAAGACGTTCTACAGTATCGCTAAGAGTTGCCTCTCCCCCAAGATTAGCGGTAAAACCCACCTGATCAACAGTTGACTCACTTTTGACCTCCCCAATAATATCGTTTGCGTACTTAAGATCCGTCAATGAAAACTCCAAACTCGCAGGAAATATTGAAGGAGTAACAAGCTCTGAAAGCAGAGGATTGTCTGTTGTTGCCTCCTTATATATTAACAGCGCCTCTTCTTTTGATACATATTTTACATCTTTAACACGGATATCTCCTTCCAACCTCCCTTGCAGAGAAGAAACATCACTTAAAGGAATATCCTCTTTCAAAAAAGCTATCACCTGAGGACGCGTTTCAAAGTAACGAAGAAGTTTATCGGAGGAATAAAGAAGAGTAGTAAGAATAGAGGCCACAAAAAATGTTACAGCAAGCACCCCAACTGCCGCAAAAGCCTGAAACGGAGATCTTCTAATACTCGAAAATGCTGTTTTAAAATGTATGCTCATTTTATCTTTTTTGACTTTGTATCTGATACAACTTTTCCGTCCTTTAGTCTTATCGTTCTTTTGGCCATCCCTTTTATTATATCCTCATGGTGTGAAGCCACAAAGACGGTTTTACCATCGTTGTTAATTCTCTCAAATATATTCATTATTTCTTTTGCCGTATCCCAATCAAGGTTGCCAGTAGGCTCATCAGCAATAATAATCTTTGGATTAACAACTAAAGCTCGTGCCAAAGAAACTCTTTGAAGCTCGCCTCCAGAAAGTTGAGACGGAAACATCTCGGATCTACTGGTCAGGCCAACTTTTTTTAAAACCTCATCGATATCTTTTTGCCATCGGTCTTCCGGAGTTTTAATAACAGCAAGCGCAACTTCTACGTTTTCTCTAACAGTCCTTTCACTAAGAACCTTAAAATCCTGAAATACAACACCAATCCTCTGTCTAAAAAATGGTACCTCTTTTTTCGTTAGCGAAGAGATGTCCTGTTTGTCAACAAATATCTGCCCAACCTCAGGAGTCAACTCGCGCGTCAGAAGCCTTAAAAGCGTTGTTTTTCCAGATCCGGAAGGGCCAGCAATAAACACAAACTCCCCATCATCAACTTCAAAATTAATGGATGACAGAGCGCTCACATCACCAAAAGATTTAGTCACGTTCTGAAACTTGATCATGGCATTTAAAGCTTACTTGATTTTTGCTCTCTCGGCAACCTTTGAAGATCTATTCGACAACCTTAATTTTACCAACATCCATTAGCCAGCCGGCTTTTTTTGCAGTCATAGTTGCACCCCAAACTTGCACCTTTTTACCTTTAAAACTCTCAAGATCTATAACTGTGGAGGTAAGATATACGTACTGTGAAGGGCCGCCATCCCGAACCAAATGGTGTGTTCCTTCACCAGATATACCACCATCTTCCAAGACACCTGTTGCCGTGTCTTTAAAGGTTGACTCATCGGCAAGACCTGCTTCCTTTTCGGTATTTTTCGCACCTTCAGCAACTTTTGTCTGAGCACTCCCCCCGGCATTAACCCTCCCGGTCAGAAGCCACCCAGTAACTACCCCCAATCCAACAACCAAAATTGCCACCAAAGAAAGAACAAGATTACTCTTGTTTGCAAACGAAAATTTCTTTACAAGGCCTGCCTTATTAGGAACAGCTTGTGATGTGTTTTGAGTTGTGTTTGTCTCCTCCATACTAAATCAATATACAATCTAAAAAATTAACTATCAAGAGGTGAACATAAGCTCTGCTTCAATAAACTCATCAATATCACCACTCAAGACGCTGTCACAATCTGAAGTTTGAACTTTTGTTCTTAAATCCTTAACCATCTTATACGGATGCAGAACATAGCTTCTTATCTGGTTTCCCCAAGAAGCCGGTCTATATTCTCCCTTTATTTCACTTACTTTGTTCTCCTTCCGTTCTTTCTCCAAAATCCAAAGCTTTGCCCTTAAGAGGTCCATCGCAATTTTTCTATTCTGTTCCTGGAAACGCTCTTCTGATGCAGTTACTGTAATTCCAGTTGGTTTGTAAATTAGTCTTACTGCAGTAGAAACTTTATTTACATTCTGACCACCATGACCTCCTGAACGGTAAAACTGCCACGTTAGGTCTTCATCTTTTATTTTAATATCAGGCAAGTCACCCTCCTCAAGCTCCGGCAAAACTCCAACCAAGGCGAAAGACGTTTGTCGCAAATTATCTGCGTTAAAAGGGGATTGCCTAACAAGTCTGTGAGTTCCAGCTTCACCCTTGAGATATCCATACGCCATAGTTCCTACAACTTTAAAAGTGACACTTTTAATACCCGCCTCGTCTCCCTCAGAAAAATCAATTGTTGTCGCCTCCCAACCTTTTTTCTCGATAAAGCGAATATACATCCTGTAAAGCATGCTTGCCCAATCCATGGCCTCAACCCCACCTTGACCTGCATGAATAGTTACTATTGCATTCTTTTTGTCATAGGGACCAGACAAAAAAGAGTCGAGCTTCAGCTTACCCGCTAAATCTTCCAATTCACCAATTTCTCTAACAAAAGAGGGGTCCAAAGATCCCTCTTTCAATAGCTCTTCGAGAGTTTCAACGCCATCTTTTAATTTCCGGATTCTGGCAACAAGATCATTGTGTGTCTCAAGTTCTTTTAAAGTCTTTCTTGCTTGATCCTGGTTGTCCCAAAAGGTTGGGTCCGTAGTTTTCACTTCAAGAGCTTTAATGGTACTTGATAGCTTTTTTAGATCAAACACGATGCTAAGATTATCAAGAATGTTTCTTAGAGCTTGCACCCTGTCCTGAAGGTTTTCTGTCATAATTTTATCTGGGGTCACAAATTATTTTTCTCAACTCGTCAGAGTCTTTTTTAGAAAGAGAATTAAACAAACTTAAAATTTCACTTTTGTCAACTTTATTCTTAGCAAAAGACGAGGGAATCTCGGTTGAGACTCCCAATACATTAATAAGCTTATTGTGTCCGGCATCAAGCACCGCGAGTATGGGTTTGGGCGCAGATTTCCATCCCAAAAGCTCAGTCACAGCCGTCTGTCCACCTATTATAAGAAAGCCTTCAAGAATGAGGGCTAATACAAAACCAAAAAATAATCCAAAAAGAGCTCCTTTAATAGACCAGTTCATAAAATGACGCCTAACTTGAGCAAGAGTGACAATTAAAAGGAAAATAAGAACAATCACGGCCGCGGCCGTAAAATACGACGGAGCAAACTCCAAAGATCCCAACTTAAAATCAAAATTTCCACCGGGCATGTTTTGCAAATAATCCGCAAATTTAAACATATTAATAGTAGAACTATGACTTAATATTATCACCTAGTGTTAGCTGGTTGAAGTCGGAGTAGGACTAACTGTCGAGGAAGGAGCCGGAGACGGACTTGCTGGGGTATTGGTTGATGAGGGTTTTGAAGTCTGATTTTTCCTTAACCCCGTAACAATCTCGACATCTACATCTAAAGATGAACTTTTGGAAGTTTTTACTGTTTGATAAATTGTTTTAAGTTCGTCGGTTATTTCATTTACAACTTCGCTGGACAAACTGGATGAAAAAGTAACATTGGTTGTCGTGTTATTCTGGCTCGAAGCATTTCCCGCCGTTATATCGCTATAGCCTAAAAGTTTTAGCTTATCACCCAAATACGAAGCCTCGCCAGTAATTCCCGTCCCGTTTTGAATATCAACTTTGACCGCTGATTTGTCAACAGCTTCGGCCTCGGGAGTTTCGGTAGCAAGAGGCTCAGGAGTAGAAAAGTCCTCGTCAACCATAATTCCAGCTGGTGTTGGAGATGCTTGCATTACCCCTTCTCCCTTTTTACCTAGAAAGTAAAAACCTCCACCAAGAACTAATATTATTGCTACAACCAAGAGGAAAAGTCCTACAGTTTTCTTACCTTTTTTTGGAGCAGCACCTCCAGCCACGGGAGCAGTCTGCACCGGAGCTTGAGTCATAGGTTGCATCTGAGGTGTCTGGTTAGTATTCTCTTCCATACTGTACCAGAAATATATAGAGTAAATTTTATTTTGTCAACACCGGTAGCAAAAAATTTTTATCTATGTGCTTCCCAAGACCGAACCCACGGGGTTTTCTATGATCTCAAAATTTTCGACATCCCCTTTAATAATTACCTTATCCTCTATATTTTTCAAGATAGGATAGACAAAGATGCCGCTCGAGTCAGCATAGGTCCACCCAATAGGATCTTTTTTATCTAGCAGTATTCTGGATAAAATCACTAAGATATCCCCTGCGTCTATTCTCCCATTTAATAATCTTTTTCCATCTTGATAAAACAGAATTTTACTCCCTGGCTCGGCTTTCCCAATAAAAACTGATACTTTTTCGTTTGTAAGTTGAGAATTAAGATACACTCTTTCGCTAAAATCACGCTCCTGTAAATCCAATTCATAAACAAATCCGCCTTCACTGCTTTTACTAACCGCTGCGAGATTAAAGTTATGTTTCTTAAATAGATCTTGAGAGTCGGAAACCCCAGCAGGATTTATGGAGGTAATATGGTAATTCAGCCCACTATGGAGCATATAGGGCGAGGTAACTGCCTCACTTGTCAAATACACACTTTTAGCATCATTAATATTTATCTGCTTTTCTAGGTTGTCCATACCACCCTCTCCCAACCAAATACACGTTCCAGAACATTGCGTAAACGGCTTAAAATACATGCTTTGAAGAAGGATAAATGGCAAAGGCTTATTCCCAATAAGCTGACTTGGTAAGAAAGTATTGAATTTGTTAAGTGAGTATAAATAGTTTGGGACAAAAATTAAAAACAAATATAAAAGATAAAAAATAATCGCCTTTTTCTTTAAATAATACGGAAAGATAATTGCCAAAAAAGGCGCCAAAAACAACAATCTTCTTGGCATAAAGTCAAAAAACCAGTGTGCTCCAGCTATAAATACACAAACTGCTACCACAAGTACTGAAATCATAGTCTTTCTGTGACCAAAAAATCTAAGGCACAAATATAAAGTTACAAAAAAAGTTAAATATCCAAATCCTGCACCAAATGACACGAATACGTTTCTTATGACCCTCAAAAATCCAGATGGACTAAAAAACGACTTATATTGCCCGTAAAGAACGGTTAATGGCTGGGCAAAACCAGCCCCTTGGTGTTTTGAAAATAAAAGGTAAACAAATAACGAAGCAAAAAGAACAATGACTGTTTTATTAAAAATAAACTTAATATTGCCGACTTTTTCCTCAACCAAGTAAGGAAAAGCAAAAATCACAGGTATCCAGACAATTGACTCGATATGTATCCAGGGAAGAATAAAAACTATAGCTAAATATAACCAAAGGCTAGCTTTTACATTTTCAATATTATAAAGGCTAAAAAAATATACTATCAAAAGAAAGAAAAAGATAAGAAGCGATTCAACCATTATGTTTGTGGAAATAATAAAAACCGAGGGAAGCAAAATATAAAAAATAACTGATAATATAACCTTATCTTTTTTTAAATAAATCTGAGATATTTTATTAAAAACAAATAAAGACAAAGTAAAAAAAATTGCAGAAAATAGATTTGCGGAATACGAATTTGATATTCCAAAAAATGCCAAGGCTTTTACAACAATCCAAAGCGCGGAAATAAATAGGGGGTGGACTGGGTTGTGTCCCAAACCAAAAGCTTTAAAAAAGGAATTGACTTGAACAATATTCAAATACTCAGGCCCGTCGTAATAAAGAACATGTCTTGGAACCGCAAAAAAATAAAGAAGCGATAGTGCCCCTAAAAAGACAAACAGAAAAAGAAGTTTTTTCTTTCTTACCACCTAAACTTTATTCAACCTTTAAAAGCTCAACTTCAAAAACTAATGTTGCTTTAGGTGGAATTGCTCCAGGGATTCCATTGTCTCCATATGCTAACGATGATGGAATAGTAAGTCTTCTTTTACCCCCAACTTTCATATCAACTACTCCTTGATCCCATCCTTTTATCACCTCTCCAGCTCCCAAATTAAAACTAAAGGGTTCGTTCCTATCATATGAGCTATCAAATTTGGTGCCATCAAGAAGTGTTCCAACATAGTTTACAGTTACCTTTTTCCCAACTTTTGCAACATCTCCGGTTCCTACAACTAAATCCTCAACTTTTAAATTATTTGGCTCCATACCAACCACCTCCTCGCTACTTGGCAACGGTGTGCCAAAAAAAGTAATGCCATCAGCGGGTGATGGACTTGGAGAAATATTTGAAAGTTTACTTTTTGATCTTGATCCCAAAAAAACTGCAATACCAATTAAAATAAGAAGAACAACAAACACGGACAGCTGATAACTTATCTTTATTTCCTTTTTTGTTTCCCCTTTAGTCTCCTCTTCCACAAGAGCTATTCTCACACAAGCTCCAAGTTCCGTCAAGAGTTTTTAGTTGAGGATAGCAATAGCGATGTTTAGAATTGATGCAAAACTCACCCAGAGAATGTAGGGGATATTAATAAGTCCTGCAGTTTTGTCTACTTTTAAAAACCTCTTAATCATTGTTAGTATCAAAATCCAAAGGGGGACAATAATTATAACTCCAAAAACAGGACTCCTTAAACCAAAAAAGGCAACTGACCAAAAGCTATTTAAAACAAGCTGTCCAAGAAAAACACTAATTACCTGAGATTTTTTCCTTGATTTTTTCGAGACTAACACTAGATAAAAGGAAACACCCATAAGTAAATACAAAATTGTCCATACCGGTCCGAAAATCCAGTTTGGGGGACTAAATGAAGGCTTACTAAGCATCATATACCAGGTAGGTATTGCTGAATAGGTAAACGCTGAACCAACTGCCCCTGCAATAAAAGGAAGGGTAAGAGACACTATAAAAATAAGGAGTTTATTTTTTGGCAGCTTCATAACCTTAAATTTATCTTAACACAATCTGTCGTCTAGTATCTATACATAACAGACACCTTCCTTGATATACTTGCATCAAATGGAGCAAAAGTATTTTAAGACAACAAATGGGGGTATTCCTCTTCCTGTATTTTTTCCTGATGCAACACGCGGAGTGATAAGAACCTTGGATTCAGAAGACATAAAAAATACCAAAACTCCCGGGGTTTTGGTCAACACATACCATTTATATAAAGACCTTGGAAAAAAAGTAATACAAAAACACAAAGGAATAAAGGGCTTTATGTCTTGGCAAGGAGGAGTTATCTCTGATTCTGGAGGGTTTCAAGTAATGAGTATCGCAAAAAGAAATTCAAAAGGGAAAATAACTGATGCGGGCGTATCTTTTAAGCCCGATGGTGAAAAGAAGATCTTTCTTTCACCCGAGGACTCCATAAGATTCCAGATGGAACTTATCCCCGACATGGTTGTTGTACTTGATGACTTTACCCAGCCTAACGCAACTTATTCAGAAGCACTGGATACGGTTGAACGTACAATTCTCTGGGCCAAAAGATCAAAAGAAGAGTTTGAAAAAATTGTAAAACAAAAAGGACTGACAAAAAATACTAGACCATATATATTGGGGGTAGTTCAAGGCGGAGAATATCTTGATCTTAGAAGAAAATGCGCAAAAGAGCTTGTTAACATTGGCTTTGATGGTTTGGGTTATGGAGGATGGCCGATAACCGCTGAGGGAAAATTTAATTATGAAGTAGCAAAAACAATTGCGAAGCTAGCCCCCAAAGACTATTTTCTTTACGGACTGGGAGTTGGAAAACCCCAAGAGATAGTAGGTTGTGCAAAACTGGGATATAACATATTTGATTGTGTTCTTCCCACAAGGGATGCAAGACACAAACGACTATATATATTTAATGCAGAAAACAAAGATGAGATAGACATAGATAAAGAAAACTTTTATTCATATCTTGTTCCTGACAAAGAAAAATATTACCAAGACACTAAACCAATAAGTAGCTGTTGTGATTGTCTTACCTGCAAGAATTACTCAAGAAGCTACCTGGCGCATCTTTTTAGAAGCAAAGAACAAACTGCCCTAAGACTTGCAACAATTCATAATTTAAGATTCTACTCAATGCTAATGGAAGTAATTCAGAAAGAAGTATAATAAGCTGCCACCACAAAATGCATACTAACAAAACTGAAGGTAAAAAAATAATTTTATACTTTCTACTAATTTTAATCTTTACGATTGTAGGAGCTTTACTAATCCTCCACAGAGACGATCTTAACTACGGAATACCCAATACACTACTTGAGTTAGTATGGATTGTAACACTCTTCGTAATATTCAAATTTGACAAAAACAGATTGAAGACTATAAACAATAAAGGTCTCTCAATTGAATACATCGTTTACTCCATTCTTATTGCATCTCTAATTGGCCTAATCAGATTGTTTCCACTAGTAATTGTTGCACTTACGAACTCCACGTTTCACTTACTTTCGACAATAGGGATAACCCCACTCCCAAGTTCACCGATTTTGTTTTTCACCACAGCCACTATTTTAGGGCCAATACAAGAGGAGCTTTTCTTTAGAGGAATTCTTTTAAACTATCTAAAACAAAAACATTCATTAATAATTGCTGTTGTACTATCAAGTCTACTATTCTCGTTAATACATCTAACACCACAAGTCATAATATGTGATTTCATAACAGGGATTATTCTTTCTTATTTCTACGTAAAATGGGGCAACATAACCTACCCGGTAATAATGCACACAGTTGTTAATTTCTCTGCCATCATTCCAGTCCTTGTACAACTTATAGCTGCAAAATAAGCTTATCAAGCCAAACCATAAAGCAAAACAACTATCCAGTCTCGGAACAACGGCAGTGCTTAAAACACTTTTTTATAGGAAACCGCTAAAATGAATACTATCCTGAAATATTCCCAGGCCTTTCTACTCGATCAATCATAAATTTTACTGGTTCAATCATATTTGTAGACTCAATTTTAATTTTTGGATGTCTTTGTTGAAAAACTCTGAAGATTTCATCTGCGAATGCTTGCCCAATAGTTGTAACCTTGTCAAAATCCAAAACAATTACTTTATACCTATCCAGCCCAGCAAGAATTCTTCGCGCTTGTGATCGCGAAATGTAAACCGTTCCTTGAACGAAGAGTTTCACAAATATTTCTGTTTTATTGAAGCCCACCTCCCCAGGCTGTGATACGAACTTACTAAAAACATCATCAAGATGTTTCTTGGAATTAATGCTAATTATAAAATTTACCCTTGTTCCTTTTTTTATCTCTAAAGTTCCGGTTTCTTGAAAAAAAACGTCAGGTATGGTATTGTCTACTCTCATCTTGTATCCAAAACTATCTAATTCAAAAATATCAGCTATTTTAGATGTAAAAAATATCCCTTCTCCAGTATGTGAATGTGGCTGAGTCGTCGTCTTACCTTTCAATAGGTCTTGCATCGCTTCAATTTCTGAGCGAAGATTTCGTTTCTTCATTACATTTCTAAAGACTCCTACTCCAAAATCATTAACAATAAATGTAAGATTTTTATTATCTACTTTCATCTCAATTTCAATATACTTAGACTCCGAATGTTCAATCGCATTATTAAGCATTTCTGTAAAAGCATAGAAAAGAATACTTGAAATATTTTCCGGAAGAGTTTTTATGAGGTTGTGTTTATCACGAATGTCATTAAAAACACTGTGTTCCTCCAAAGATTCGCGCTTAAATCTCCGTTTAATTACCTCATATACATACTCAGCATTTCTAGGAAGAGCATAAAAAGCACTAGCTGTACTACCCCCTTTTAATAGGATTCCGTCTGCTACCATTCGATTGATTATGGAACTTATATATTGTCGCGTATATTGATCTTTAAAGTTTCGAACAACATCCAAAGTTTTAAAGGTTTTTTGTTTATTTGCAGTTTCTAGAATTGCTTGACTAATATTCATATATACGTATTATATATAACAATATTTAAGTTGTCAACTTTCTATAAATAGTTGTAAACTAAGTTGTCAGATAATAAGTATTAGTTGTAAACTAAGTTGTCAGATAGTGAGCTATACAGAAATAAGCGGTAGATATTAAAATTAAGCGTATTGGTTTAATATTTGTCTATAGAGTAGAAAGGGGGTTAGTAAAGGTATCAAATAGAAAGGATCTTAAAACAAAACTATTACCACATGTTAAAGAAATCTATAAAAACATCAAATTTAATCTGAAGGCTGTTGCGGATAATGACAATATTTCCATTTAACAGGTTTCCCATCTGCGTTCATTTTTCCACACCAGCATGGATCGTTTCTTCCAATTTTCTTTCCATTTGTTTTGGGCATTTTTAAAGGTTGTCCTGACTTTGCAGTCTCATCTGCATTCTGTTGTGCAAGCCCCATTGCATCTTTTTTATCTACATTTTCGCGTGCCCTTTCAAGTGGAATCTCAGACTGTGGTGTTGCAACTCCAATCCTAAATAGTCTTCTTGAAAGTTCCGAGTCTATTCTATCTAAAAGCCCTTCAAACATGTCATATGCTTCATTCTTAAATTCAACCAGTGGGTCTCTTTGACCGTAGGCTCTAAGCCTAACACCTTCCCTTAGCCCATCAATTGCATCAATATGATCAATCCAAAGTTTATCTATTGACCCAAGATAGGCAAACTTCTCAACCTGTCTCATAACATCACTACCCAACTGTTTCTCCCTTACCCCATGGACATCGGACAATATCTTTTTCAAAAGTTCCTGAATTCTATCTTTGTCGTGTAATTTATCCAACTCTCCTTTTATTTTTGCTTTTGATCCTTCATCAAACGGAATAATTTCCATTAGTCCCCCCAGTACTACCTCCTTGTCAAATTTCCCAGAGTCAACCATTTGGGACATCAAAATAATCTTCTCCATCTGGTGCTCAAGTTTTTCCATTACTTCTTTTTGTAAGTCCTTAGATTCCAAAACCCTACATCTTAGCTTGTATATTATTTCTCTTTGCTGATTTGCTACATCGTCGTATTCGACCAAACTTTTTCTGATATCAAAGTTAAAACCCTCAACTTTGACTTGTGCTTGCTCGATTGCACGAGATATAAGTTTATTTTCAATAGGCTGATCGTCCGGAACTGCAAGTCTATCCATAAGCCCCTTTATTTGCTCTCCCCCAAAGATTCTCATAAGGTCATCCTCCAATGAAAGATAAAATCTTGACACCCCAGGATCACCCTGGCGACCAGAACGACCCCTTAGTTGATTATCAATCCTTCGTGACTCATGACGTTCTGTACCCATTACATAAAGCCCGCCTGCAGCCACAACTTTTTCATGCTCTTTGACCCAAGCTTTATATTCTTTTGACTCTCTCCATTTTTCAGGAGTTAGGCTCTCAGGACGCTCAGGCACGGCACCTCCCAATACAATATCAACTCCACGCCCGGCCATATTGGTCGCGACCGTTACTGCGCCAAACTTACCCGCATCGGCAATGATTGCAGCCTCCCTTTCGTGGTTTTTGGCATTAAGAGTGTTGTGGGAAATTTTTTTCCTTTTAAGCAAATTAGAGACTATTTCATTTTTTTCAATTGATGTGGTTCCTACCAGTACAGGCTGTCCTCCTTTATGACATTTTTCAATTTCAGAAACAATTGCTCCGTATTTCGATCTTAAATTTTTGTAAATAACGTCGCCTTTGTCATCCCTTACCATTTCCTTGTGAGTCGGAACAACCACAACATCCAACTTATAAATCTTTTTGAACTCCTCAGCCTCTGTTGAGGCTGTTCCTGTCATTCCTGAAAGGTGGTCATACATTCTGAAATAATTTTGAAACGAAATTGTTGCCAGTGTTTTTGACTCCTGCTGGATGGCAACCCCTTCTTTTGCCTCAACAGCCTGATGCATGCCGTCACTCCAACGCCTACCAAACATGAGCCTTCCTGTAAATTCGTCAACAATAATTATTTTGTCATCTTTCACAATATAGTCGCGGTCCCTTAAAAAGAGAGTTTTTGCCCTCAAAGCATTTTCAATGTGGTGGATTGAATCAAAGTCTTTCTCGTACAAGTTCTCTACTCCGGTTAATTTCTCAACCCTTGAGATTCCATGTTCTGTAAGCGTTGCGCTTTTTGATTTCTCATCAACTTTAAAATCCGTATCTGGGTTAAGTTTTTCAACAAGTGAAGAAAACTCGTAATACTTTTTAGTTGGTTCCATGTCAGGTGCAGAAATAATTAAAGGGGTACGGGCCTCATCAATTAGAACTGAGTCAACCTCGTCAACGATGGAGAAATAATGCCCGCGCTGAACCATCTCGGGAAGTGAGGACACCATATTATCCCTAAGGTAATCAAAACCAAATTCGTTATTGGTTCCATAGGTAATATCAGCACTGTATGCCTCCCGACGTTCGCAGGGCTTTAAGTGTGCAAGCCTCTCATCTCCATGGCTTGTGTCATTGTATCCAGGATCATAAATATACGATTTAGTTTCCTGAACAATTGAGCCAACCGAAAGGCCAAGAAGTGCAAAAACAGGCGCATTCCACCCAGCATCACGCCGGGCAAGATAGTCATTAACAGTAACCAAATGTGCTCCTTTGCCAACTAAACTTCTAAGATATAAAGCAGGAACTGCAGAAAGGGTTTTCCCTTCTCCAGTTTTTTGCTCAGCTACTTTTCCTTCAAAAAGAGCAATGGAAGCCATAAGCTGGACGTCATATGGTCTTAACCCTATTGTCCTTGAGCTTGCCTCACGAGCAGTTGCAAAGGCTTCAGGAAGAATACTTTCAAGGGTTTCTCCCGCCTCAAAGCGTTTCTTAAAATCTTCGGTTTTTCCCACAAAATCTCCATCTTTAAGCTTTTTGACTTTACTCTCAAAGGAGTCAATCTCAGAAACAATCTTCTCGAGTCGTAAGATTTCCTTAGCATTAAGATCCAAAAATTTAGTAAAAAATCCAAACATAGGCTAATAATTGTATACCCTAATTACGACTAATTGTATCAGATATACAGAGTTCACCCATAATATTGACTATGGGATTACAACTTGATATAATTTCCAAGCTTGAAAAAGCAAAGTGTGCGTAAGTAGCACATTAAAACCCGGTATATTTTACAAAAATAACATCAAAAGGAGGATGTTGTGACCAGATATGTTTTCCTTATTTTACTCATCTTGGAGGTAACTAAATAATGAACCAAATCCAATCACAAAATCGTAGAAGCACGGGTGGGATCGTTGCCATCGTTGTTTTGGTACTTTTATCAGTAACCACATGTATCCTAGGATTTTCCGGCCTTGCAAATGAAGGTCTTCCCGGCGCCACCAACCCAGCACCTCAAGTTTCGGTCAATCCGCCAACAACCAACCAGGTTGCCGAAAAAGGCTTAGAATTAGGACTGATCGCTTGGATTGCATCCGTCGCAGGCACCACGGCAAGAGATGGAGCAATTATTTTAAATGCCCTTGCAAGTATTTTAGCTCTCTTTGGCACAATTATCGTGCTTGCACAATCGGGCGTTAAAGGTGAAAGCTTCATCAAAGTCGCCATCATCATGGCTTTTGCAGTTTCAGCCGTGACCACATATATGACCAGCCAATACATAGGCCAGGTCTGGTTGACTCTCGGGTGGTTGGTACTTATATGTGCTGAATGGGGACTAAGTGGTAAAAGTTCCGAAAGGACAGAGTATGATCCTGATACAGGAAATCTAACAGCCCAACAAAAAGAAAAGGCTGCTGGATTCTTCAACCATTAAATACCGGGTATTGGACCCCTCTGATTTTTACATAACCAGAGGGGTCCAAGAAATTTTTTTAAAAATTAGAATCAAAAGTAAGAAAGTTTTACTTTTGAAATAGTTTTTAAAATTCATAACGAAAGGAGTCGTACATTTACATATCCCTATCAGTCCAAAAAATTGATTACGTAACGAGGTGAAAATTATGAAAGTTATTGAGATTGTTAAAAAAATAATCTCCGGGTTCCCAAAACCCAAAACAGAGGGCGAAAAAAAAGAATATGATCAAATACTGCGTTCAGCAAGCAGCATCGCTAATGCAATTGACCGAATGGAACTTGGGGATGAAATTCATAAAAAAATACAAGAGATACTCAAAGCGAAAGTAGCGTCTCTTGATATCCTTGTTCCCATCCTGAGTGATATTCATCACCACTTGGTTAAAATCCGCAAGGAGACCCAACAGGCTAAAGCGGAAAACCAGGCGCCGGCAACAACCCAAACCCAAACCAAGAAAGCCGAAGGGGAAAAAACTAATCTCTCAAAAAAGCAGGGGGGGTTTGGAAAGAAATTCGACGAGTTTTTCGACAAGCACAAAAAGCTTGTGATTGGACTTGTCGGGGTTTTATTTATCCTTGTGGCTTTTATTGTATATCAAATTAACGAGATACAAACATATAATCCTCAAGGAACTGCCTCTGAGTCGGCTCAGATTACCCAAAAACCATTCGACGATCTACAACAAAGTCTGGATAGCAACCAAGGCCAAAGCCAGCAACCTGCTAACTCAACCCAAGTGCCAAAGCAAACTCTTCCAGGTTTTCCACCTCCAAGTAATAAAGAGGTGCAACAAATGGAAAGGCAAAACCCCCTCAACGTTAAGGGTGAATGGGTTACTTCGGCCATTAACGTTTTAACAATAATGTCCTACATCATCGCTCTGATTTGTTTTCTCGACCGACGAGAGGATGCCCAAACACATGACGCCTGGATCGCAATAATCGCAGCTCTTATCATCCACTACGGATGGGGAGCATACAAGGCAAATATCATGCCCGGGATTATCCAATCAAAGCATATAACCGAACAGGCCATAGCACTACTGGTGCAAAATACTGCTTCTTGGATTCTGATATGCTGCACGCTTCTAGTATTTGCCGTATCGGTCCTCGGGGGGAGAGACCTGACACCACTTGGGGTATATCTTCAACTTGTGGCACTGCTTGCAGTTCATACTGGTAACCTTGGTGCACTTGGGGATGCATTCTCTATCAAGCCCAGTTCAACTTTAGTTTATGCGTCATTATATGGCGCATATTCAAAACTCAAAATGGTGGAACTGATGGAGTTTACTAGGTGGTTTCTGGCATTAAATCTCCTTGCTTCAATCTGCTACCTTACCGAGATGTTTGAGGTAAGTAGTATTAGAGCGTTTCTTTTCTACCACGAAGGGGTTGAGATCAAGCCGAGATGGGCATCGTTGGTTTCCATTGCCGTGTTTTTTGTTTCCTACATCGTGTTTCGGATCAAGATCACACCAGATTTAGAACCGCAATGGGTAATGTTAATCTCGCTCTCACTAGCTCTTCTGTTTGGCTCAATCGGCCGAAAGCCACAGGCCGAAGTTAAAGCCGTTGGAGACAATCCAAAAAATCTAGCTGTGGGCTTTATCCAAAATCCACCTTGGGACGGGCTACTAGCTGCACTTGCATTGGGAATATTTGCAATATATTTCACTGGGATGGTCTAATCATGAACGCCTTCCCCACAATGCTGTGTAGCGGAGCGGAATGGAGATCAATGAAATTTGAAAAGCGGGTCTTTGCAATGGCGCAAGAATACCAAAGCAGATATCTAACCAATCGGGGTGGATTTGTGTTGCTTTGTAACATAAATCCGTTCAACATTCCTGGTGATCTCCTTAGAAGCCCGTCACCGATAAGTAGAATCACGAAAATAACACCCTTCCGAACAAAACGGAGGGAAGAAGACCAATACATGGTAACATTTGACAACGGAACTAAATTGGTTTTAAGAATCACACCCCTAACAAGTCCAAATGTCTATTGGGTTGGCACATACCCCCAAACGCGCATTTTGGATAATTTAGGGATGTAGGATATGTAATACAAAAAATTTATGCCCGATGGTTAAGTTAGTTTTGACCATCGGGTCTTTCTTTTTAAGAATAGGTACTGTTTTTAAAAAGAAGGAAAAAGAAAACTAGCACATTAAAAAGGAGGTTTTAGTGTTCCGTTTTTTCTCTCGCTTAATTGTAGTTGCTGCAATTCTTTGCGGGGGACTCTATTCTATGGCAATTTCGTCAAATGCCAAGAATCCTCCAAAAAGTAGCAAAAGCAGTGATTGTCCCGTCTCCAAAAGGTTCCCAAAAGAAATTCTTAAATGGTGCGAGACAATTTCCACCCACTCCCAGAAAAACGGGATTGATGCAAATCTTGTTGCATCAGTAATTTTGGTTGAAAGTGCTGGGAAGGAAAATGCTGTCTCTGGGTCCGGAGCCATTGGACTTATGCAGATCATGCCAAGTGATGGCAAAGCTGCATCCTTCCAATGTGCAAATGGCCCGTGTTTTTCTGACAGGCCTTCCACCAAGAAGCTTCTTGACCCAAACTTTAATGTATCTTTTGGAACAAGAATGCTTTCAAGGCTCATAAAGCAAAAGGGCGGAGACCTTGAGGAAGCATTAAAGAGCTATGGCCCCATGGACCAGCAGGGCTACTATAGCTCAAAAGTTTTAAAACTCTATAAAAAATACAAATAATGCAGACGGGTAACTCCTTCTTTAACTCGTCTGCACTTATTCCCTCTTACTTTATTTATTTGATACAATCTCACAATGACTATTGAAAATCCAACCCCAACAGAAACCAAAAAACAATTAGAACCTATCAAGAGAGGTTTTTTACGAAAACTAACTGACCAGGTTATCTTGTGCCCTAATGGTCATGAATTTTTGGTTCGCAGAATGTCCAATGCCCACATTTATAATGTCACTGCAGCTCCTTGGAATTACAAATCAGGGAGAGCTTTTGGAGAAACAAATGTTGTTCTTTTAAGTCTTTTTGAACCGGGTAAAACTTATTCATTCACTTGTCCACATTGTGAATCAACAAAGAGTTTTAAATTAACTTCTTTTGTCAAAAAAACCAAAAGGGAACTTATTTCTCCTTAGCACTCTTTCCCTTCTCAATAAAATTCAGATATATGGAGATTGCAAAAATTAGAAGCATGGCAGTCTGGCATACAAGACAAATTGGACAGATTACCTTTAAATAAAATACTTCCAAAATTGTCAGTCTCAAGCAAAACACCATACCAAATGTGCTTGTCCAAAATGCAAGCCTTTTTCTTTTTGTTACACCTGAAAAAAGAAGCACAGCATATCCTGTCAAACCAACCATAGCAATTGGAACACCTGCAAATGTAGCCAAAGAACCAGAAGTAACTGCCTGGCAATTAACTTTCTCGTTAATATCACAAACCAGCTTAGGTTTAGGATTATAAAAACTATAGAGAAGATAGGTTGCAAGAATAATTCCTACTATTGAAAGAGTCCCGATACTCCACCAAAGAAATTTATTTTTATTTACTTTCATATTATATTCTCCTTTAAACGACAAAAAATATCAACTTCCAATTTGACTCTTCTTTCACTAAAGGCTTAGAATAAGCACAATGGCACAAAAGAAAAAAACTACAAAAAATCCAAAACTCATTAGGTTAGAAAAAAACAAAGTCTTGGGAGGAGTCTGCGGAGGAGTAGCAGAGTTTTTTAACATTGATCCCACAATCGTACGGCTAATCTTTATTCTTATCACAATTTTTGGGGGAAGTGGAATACTTCTTTATATCATCCTCTGGCTTGTTATTCCTTCCGAGAAATCGGACGGGGAAATATCTGAAAAGAATATTAAAATGGGTGCAGATGAAATGAAAGAAAGGGCAGAAGAGTTTGCAAACCGAGCAAAAGACTACCCCAAAACAGAAAATTCCAAAGTACTAGTTGGGGTTTTTGTACTGGCCTTAGGGGTAATTCTTCTTTTTCAAAACTTTGGCATATTCAGATTTTTCAACCTTTGGAGACTTTGGCCGATTGCAATAATAGTTTTGGGGTACCTGATTCTGACAAAAAGAAATGACTAACGAGGAAGCTGTCAAAAACAAGATCGAAAACAGAAAAAGAAAACATTATCCGCATTTATTTGGCCCATTTTTCTTAATTGCGCTTGGGGTTTTACTGCTTCTAAACAATTTTGGACTTCTCTCCTGGGATGTTTGGAATATCCTCTGGAAATTCTGGCCTATTATTCTTGTAGTCTGGGGAATTGAAGCTATTTTTGGCCATGGATTGGGAGGGTACTTTCTGGTTTCAATACTAGGCCTTATTCTTCTTGCTTTCGTGATTTTTTATTCGATTTCCCTGGTTAACTCAAACTTTGACTCCTGGGCAGAAGGCAATCTTCCTTTTTGGAGTCAAATAGAAAAAAGGGTACCGAGCTTCCTTTCCCCCAAACAAAAGGTGTTCCATTGCGATACCATAACGGGAGAGTGTAATATAATCTATAGATAGTATGAAAAAAGTACTCTTGAATATTCTTGTAGTTATAACCACAATTTTTGGTTTAACTTTTATTTCTTCTAAAATAATCCATGCACAAACTGGCAAAAACATTAAAACCGCGACCTTAATGGCAGAAGAAACCATAAATAAAGACTACTATACTGCCTCAGATATTGTTAATGTGAACGGAAATATAGTCGGTGACTTATACGCCGCAGGTGGTGAAGTAAATATCTCAGGAAACATTTCCAAAGACGCTCTTGTGGCTGGTGGAAAGCTAATAATATCGGGCAATGTCAATCAGGACTTAAGGGTGGTAGGCGGACAGATTCAAATAATTGGAACAGTAAAAGGAAATCTAACTGTTGCAGGAGGGCAAGTAGAAATTACAAAAGATGCAAAAATTTTGGGGAATGTCACTCTTGCAACCGGAGAGGCAACAATCGCAGGAGAAATTCAAAACCTAACTGCAGCAGGAGGGACCATCACAATTTCTGGCAAGGTTGATGGAGATGTCACCTCCTATGTAGGCCAATTGAGAGTTGCCTCAGGAAGCGAAATAAACGGCAACATCAACTACTTTAGCGACAACAGTGCACAAATTGAGGAAGGTGCAGTCGTAAAAGGTGAAGCAACGCAAAACATGCTCAACATTCCACAAAGAAAAAATACTGACCAGATAAGACTTGCTGCAAGAAAAGCGGTTTCAACATTTAGAATCATCGGTCTTTTATCCTTCCTTGTTATCGGACTCATCATCTCAAAAATTCACAAAAATTATTCTCTTTCAGTAAGCTCAACACTTGAAAAAAGACCCTGGGCCTCCTTAGCAATTGGTTTTTTGGCTCTAATGGCAACTCCAATTACCGTTATTATTCTTTTTATTACAATAATTGGAGCACCAATTGCGGCAATTACTCTTCCTCTTTATTTTATTGCCAACTACGTATCAAAATACTTTGTAATGCTCTGGGCAGGTGAAAAAATTCTTGCTAAAAATAAACAAAAAACAATTTATACATCTTTCATCCTGGGGCTAATTATCTACTCGGTTCTAACATTTATTCCGATTGTTTCAGGATTTACCAAATTTTTCACTCTACTATTCGGTTTGGGAGCAATGTTAATAACCTGTAAAGAAACCCACGTTAAAGCCACAAAAGCCAAGATTATATAAAACATCACCCTTACCCTATGGTCGGTTTTGTTTAGCTAAACAAAGGGATAGTCTTTCAGGATTAATCCACTCCAGGTGATATGTATCCCACCACTTGCCCATGCGGTAGACATCACGCAAGGCAACACCTAAGACAAAATACCCAACTCGCTTTAATGCGCTAAACGACGCTGGATTTTGGGTTCTCACAAAACTCAAAATTGTACTGCGGTTTAAAAAGTCTGCCGCATACACTGTTCTTGCAAGATGTGACCTTGTAGTAACTCCCTTTCCCCACCAGGAAGTATCCCAAACAACAATCCCTGAAGTACATGTGCCGTGTATGTCAATTCTATTAAGAGAAGTAACGCCAATAGGCAAATCCCTGCCATCAGGAACGATCGACCAAAGATACGAATTCTGGTCGCCCTCAACTTTCTCATACCACTTTTCCTCAGAGGAGATAGTCTGTGCATGATCCTGTCCAGTCCACATATTCACCTCAAGGGACGAAAAGCCGTCGGCAAGAAGGAATAGCTCCTCCCTTTTAAGAGGCCTAAGAAGTACCCCAAAACCATCATACTCAACTCGCATTCTAAATCCGAACATGGCGGTGTCCTTTCTTTTCAAAGTTTTTAATGTTCCAACCAAACAATAAAGAGTCCCAGCTTAATTGTTTAGCCGGAAAAACCTCCGAAGAAAAGATATTTAGCCTCCCTTTCGGAGGCTTGTCTGGATAAAAAAAGAGGTTAAATCACACAAGAAGCCTCCATATTTTTTGGTGTGAGCCCGCAAACGGCCCTTCCAAAAATGGAGTTAACTGGGTAATCAAATGTCATTTTTCTAAACATGATACATTAATATATATTAACTATGGGGTTCTGTCAACCTCTACAAATGAGTACTAGGTTGGCAAGTGGATAATACCAATCAACTTTATCAAAAATACTTTCCAACTTCTCTCCAAACTTGATTGCGTACTTTCTTTTTCCTTCAAGGTATAACCTATTAAATATTGCAACCCCATCTCTACTAAGTAATTTTATAGTATTTTCTAAAAACTTTTCTTCCTCAAACTCTTTTGGAAAATCCAAACCTTTATAAAGGTCAACGATAATAAGATCAAATTTACTCCTTTTAAAAGTGTTTACAAAACCTTTTGCATCTTTAATAACCACTTCCACATTAGTTTTTTTAAGATCCAAGTACTTTTTCCCCAAATCAACAATGACAGAGTCAACATCAACTCCAACAATTTTTGCAGTAGGGAAGTTTTTCCTAACAACTTTTGCAACACTCCCTCCACCAAGTCCTAAAATTAAGCAGTTTCTAATTTCATTCTTCTCTTTTTGGACCTTTTTTATGCTTTGCTTCCAAATGGTTTCTACAACTCCTCCTGATTGGGTAATACCTCCTGCCTGAATATATGTTCCCAAACCAACACTTTTTACGACACTCACTTCATTGTTAAATGAAGACTTAACTATTTCCAACACTTTTGTTCCCAAAGTCATACCTAATATATTACCCTTAAGTTTTGCTATTAGAAACTCTCTACTATTTACTTCGCATTATATTCGGTTTAGAATAAATTTATGCAAAAGCCATTAGCCGATCTTATCAGGCCCAAAAAGCTATCGGAGTATATTGGGCAGGAAACTATTACAGGAACAGAGGGTGTAATAACTAAACTTCTTAAAAACACAAAAAGTAGCAAACCCAATAGTTTTGTCTTCCCATCTCTTATTTTGTGGGGGCCACCCGGATGTGGAAAAACAACTCTGGCAAGAATCATCGCAAAAGAGCTTGGAAGAGAATGCTTTGAATACTCAGCTGTTTCCTCGTCAATAAAAGAAATCGAGTCTTTGGTCAACAAAAAGGTCAGCGAAAAGCAGGAGGAATTATTTGAAGCACCAATTATAATTATTGATGAAATTCATAGATACAATAAATCCCAACAAGCAAAACTTCTTCCCTGGGTAGAAACAGGAAAAATAATACTAATTGGCGCCACAACAGAAAACCCATCTTTTGAGGTTATCTCTCCACTTCTTTCAAGAACAAGGGTTTTAGTTTTAAAAGAACATAGTGATAAGGAGTTAAGAAGGATATCAAAGAAGGGTCTGAAAAAACTCGGCCTGGAAATCACGAAGGACGCAGAAAAGTTTTTAATTACATCCTCAAATGGAGATGCAAGAATACTTCTAAACACCTTAGAGGTAGCAAGGTCACTTTCAGTAACAAAAGTGGTCAGTGCAGAAACAATTGAACAATCGCTTCAAAAAAGACAAATTATGTTTGATAAAAAGGGCGAAGAATATTACAACGTAATCTCAGCTTTTATTAAATCCATGAGAGCGGGTGATGTGGATGCAGCACTTTACTACTTGGCCCGTATGGTAGCAGGAGGTCAGGATCCCTTATTTATTGCAAGACGCATGGTTGTATTTGCATCAGAAGATGTTGCCTCCCCAACTGCACTTGTTGTTGCAAACTCGGTATTCCAGGCATGCCAAGAAATAGGATACCCAGAATGTCAGGAAAATCTTGCGGCAGGTGTCGTATACCTTGCAAATGCAAAAAAGGATAGACGTGCATACAATGCATATATGGATGCCCTGGCTGATGTACAAAAATACGGAAATCTTCCGGTACCGCACGTAATACGCAATCCGGTAACAAAACTTATGGAAAAAGAGGGCTATGGTAAAGGGTACACACCATACTCAAAAGAATCACACTTGCCAGATAAAATTAAAGGGAAGATCTATTACAAACAAACGAATTAATATTAACACCGGACGTTTCATTGAATTCAATGACGCATAAAACTATGCTGAGCCAAAAGGATCTAGATAAGCTAGAAAAAACATTTGCAACAAAATTCCTCTTAAAGAAAGGTCTTATTAAAATGAAAAATGAACTTTTTACCAAAGCCGATTTGATCTTAAAGGAAATTAGAAGATCAAGAAAAATAAACTAGATAAAGACCACACACTATTAGAAAAATAGCAATTAGCTTTTGTTTTATTGTTTTGCTGCTTATATCTTCGTTAATTATATGTGGAAACCTCTTTGTTAAAACTACACCCTCAATTAAAGTTATGAGAGGCTGGATACTCCCAACAATATTAACAAGTGGAACAGCAGCTAATGAAACTGCATATGATTCCGAAACCTGGGCACCAATCGCAAAATATTATTGACCGTCATAAGTCCGGCTGAACTTTTCACTGCAGCTAACTGAGCTATCAGGCTTTTTCTTATTTTAGGTATCATAAAAAGAATTACTCCTCCCAGGCCTGTTCCAATATACTCATATGATAATGTCGTCCAAAAATTTACATCCTTAACAACAAATCTGAAAAGAATACCAACCGAGCCATACATAAAACTCGAGAGCAGCATAAACCAAAAGGACATTCTGGGTCTAAACATTTTTCCCTCCAGACGCTCTGCAGAGAGAAGAATCCCTGCAAAAACAACAAGCAAAAGACCTACAACCTGTCTTGAAGAAAGTGTTTCTTTTAAAAAGACCGACGAAAGAATTAGAGTAAACACCGGAATAAATTGAAAAAGAGGTACAACATATGAGGCATCTTCAACTTTCATCGCTTCAAAATAAGGAAGGAGATAAAAAGTAAGCAAAAGTCCTGCAAAAATTAAAAGAAATATTTGAGATAAACCAATAAATTTAAATCCGACTACAAAACCTAGAATTATGCCCAAGGCACCAGTCACTAAACTAAAAAGTGCAGTTATAGACATTGGGTCTTTAACCTTTTTCTCAATTAAAAATTTGTCAATAAAATTTGTGACACTATAAAGAGTTGGGGTCAGAGCTGCAAATATATACCAAGGCATACGCAATTATATCCGAAAATAGGCTTAGTAGGTAGTATTTTAAAAGAAGCTACTTCCCTGCCTTGGGGGTTATGACCTTCTTACCCATCCACTTTTGAAGTACTTTTGGAACTTCAATCGTTCCGTCTTTTTTCTGATAATTCTCCATTATGGCAAGTGGAGTTCGTGAGGTTGCAATTGCGGTACCATTTAGCATATGAAGATAGTCGTTCTTTCCTTCTTTGGTCTTGTATTTAATATTCAAATTTCTTGCTTGATAGTCTGTACAATTTGAAGTCGAAGTTACCTCCCCATATTCTCCCCTGGACGGCATCCAAGCTTCAATATCAAACTTTCTTGCAGCCATTGCGCCTAAATCTCCTGTACACATCTCGACTACACGATAAGGAAGCTCGAGTGCCTGATAAATACTCTCCTCCATCGAAAGGATTAACTGATGCATTTTGTCTGACTCTTGAGGAGTACAAAATATAAACATCTCAGCTTTGGTAAACTCATGAACACGGTAGAGGCCTTTGGAATATTTCCCATATGCTCCAGCTTCTTGCCTAAAACAATGGGAGTATCCAATATACTTAATAGGGAGGTCTTTTTCTTGAATCACTTCATCTGCATGACTTCCTGCAAGGGTTACCTCAGCTGTTGCAATAAGTCCCAAATCGTTATCTTTTACTTCATAGGTTTGTGCCTCATTACCCTTTGGCATATAGCCAGTTCCCAAGTAGTAGCGAGATTTTGCAAGATCAGGCGTGATAACGGGTCTAAACCCTTCATGCTCAAGCATATCAAAAGCAAAGTTGACAAGTGCAAGCTCAAGCCTTGCTCCGTCACCATACAAAAAATAAAATTGGGAGCCTGTTACTTTTGCACCTGTCTCAAAGTCTAAAATCCCAAGATTCCTCCCGAGCTCCAGGTGATCCTTTACTTTAAAATCAAATTTTTTAGGGTTCCCCCACTTTCTAACTTCAACATTATCCTGTTCTCCTTCTCCTTTTGGAACCATTGAGGAAGCAGGATTGGGGATGTTATTGAGGGCTATTTTTACTTCTTCCTCAATAAGTTTAAGTTCCGGCTCAAGCTTTTTAAGAAGATCTTTTATTTCCTTTCCTTCTTCATTTCTTTTCTGACTCTTTGCAACTTCATTTCTCCTCTTTCTTATATCTTCAATTTTTACGATAAGTTCCCTTCTTTTTTCGTCAAGCTCAAGTACTTTATCAACACTTGATGGATCCATCCCCTTATCTGATGTTGATTTCCTAAATTTTTCTGGGTTCTCCCTTAGAAGATTTATATCTATCATTTGGCAAATTATATCTTAAATATATTATAATCCCAAGTCGGATGAAATAGCCTGCATTGAAACTAATGCTATTTCAATAAAATCCGCCAGGGCAATACCCAGCTGTTTCTCGCAAAGCTCTATTTGGTCTCTATCTACCCCCCCGGCAAAGGCTTTCTGTTTCCATTTAGCCGAAATACTATCAACAGCTACTGAGGCAAGTTTTTTGTCCGGTCTAACAAGTGCAACCGCAACAATAAGACCGGTCAGTTCATCACAACAATAAAGCGACCATTGCATGCGAGTCTGTGGAAGTTTTCCTTCATGGAACCAGCCGTGTGATTCAATGCTCTCCAAAAGCTCAGGGTCGTCCTCACCAGCTTCTCTCACCCAATTTGCCATTTTTTTTGCATGATTTGCAAGATCATCCTTAGTCGCTTCATAATCTCCATCGTGCAAAAGTCCTACAATTCCCCATTTTTCTTCATCCTCTCCAAAGTGTTTTGCAAGCCCCCGCATTACAGCCTCAACGGAATAACAATGTCTCCTTAAATTTATTGACTGCATGTGTTTGTGTAATAGCCCCAATGCTTTTTCTCTAGTAATCATGTTTAACTTATAACAGCCTTTATCCTTTCTTTCACTCTCGCTTTATCATACGACATAAGAAATGTACCTGCTTTTGGTCCAAACTTTTTGCCAATAAATACCATATAAATGGTAGCAAAAGCTTCTTTTACCCCAAGTTCGGAGGCTTTGGCTGCTTTATAAAGCTCCTTCTGAAGATCTTCATCATCTTTTGCAGCTTCTACAAGAGTAGAAACTTTATTAAGAAATTCCTTTTCTTTTTTTGAAAGTTCAATTTCAGGAACGTCATCTTTCATAAGAACTTTAAATTCCTCCGGTGCAAACTCATCAAGCCATACTTTTGCATATTTTTTTCTTTCGGAAAGGATTTTTTGTTCTTTGTCGGTTAGTTTAGAACCTTTTTGCTGCTCAAACTTTTTAGCAATATCCGGCTCTTTATTCTGAATAAGATTTGCGACATCTCTAAATCTGGGAAGAAAAATATTTTTGTCTTTCTCAGGAATGTTGGCGATCTGGGCCAGTTCAAACGATCTTGCAAAACTTCCTTTCTCACCTTTTGCAAATGATTGATAACACCTATCGTATTCATCGAACAAGTCTGAAATAGCAAGAGAACCTTCTGGATCAAAATTTATCTGCTCTTTATATCTTGTTCTGGTAAAAAGAAATCTCGCAACCTCTGGAGGAAGAATTTTTGTAATGTCATGCGCTTTTAACCCCAACCCTTTAGAGGACGACATTTTTTTGCCTCCAATTAAGAAAAATTCATAAGGAAGTTTAAATGGTTTTGAATAATCAAAAACTTTTTTGCAAATTTCCATTGCAATATCATACGACCCCCCGGCCGAAGCGTGGTCTTTTCCCGCCCCTTCGATAGTCACCCCGATTACCTTCCAATGGGCAGACCAGTCAACTTTCCACGGAAGCTTGCCAGTCCCACCAAAAGGGCTAACTTTTCCAGCAAATCCGCATCCTTTTGCCCAAGAAACCATATTTTCTTCACATTTATATGAAACCTTCTTGCCATCCCATTCATACACTCGTGTGGTTCCTAGTTTTTTGCAATTCTCGCAAACGACCTGAAAAGGAAGCCACCCCATTTCCTTCTTGGCACTACCTGATACTCTGTGGTAAATCTCCTGAATTTCCGAAGCATTATCTAGTGCCAGCCTAATCACTTCATCGAACTTTCCTGCTTTATACATTTCCCACGAGGACAAATACCCACATTCGCATCCCAAGCTATTCATAGTACTTTTGAGGTCATCAGCTAAAAGATCTGCAATGTTGTCAAATCCCATAACGGGAGACGGAACCATTTTAAGGGCATATCCTGCATAGTCTGCAAGTTCGTCTTTAAATTCGGGGGGGAACTCATCGGCTGGGTCAAAGTCATTAAAAACAAAAGTAAATTTCGCATTTTCTCCTTGAGATTTTAGTGCCCTATAAATAACGCTATGGATCAGAGGTCCGCGAAGTGATCCAACATGCGCATAACCCGATGGGGTTTTCATATCATCAACCCAATAAGGCTTATACTTTTTGGTTAAAACAATTTGATCAACTACCTTGTCTGCCCAATGCATTCTAGGCTATTTTAACACAAGCAGAGGAATTTATAACCAAGAGGGGGAGTGTTTTTTATTCAATTGCAAGAATCTCGTAAGCTATTGTTCCTGCTGGGGCTTCAACTGAAACTTGCTCGCCAACTTTTTTTCCAACAAGTACTTTACCCAAAGGCGAAGTGTGAGAAATCTTTTTGTTCATGGGGTCCGCTTCCCAGTCGCCCACAATGTTATAGATCATCTCTTTCCCATCAATCATTAAGGTTACTTTTGTTCCCAAACCTATTTCATCTTTCTTACCGTTTGCTTCAACTACAACAGCATTTTTAATTACATCCCCAATCTCACTAATTCTGCCATCCAGGAATTCAAGCTCTTCTTTTGCATTCTGATAGTCGTTGTTCTCTGATAGATCTCCCTGATTTCTGGCATTAGCAAGCCTCTCGACAAGTCGCGGTCTTTTTTCATCCACTAAACTCTTTAGCTCGTCTTCCAGAGCTTTTAATCCATCTTTAGTTAATTGCATTTGTTTAATCATAAAAAACGTTAATCAAAAAAATTACCCTCTATTTTGGAAAGAGTGTATCTTGTCTCTTCCCAACTCCACTTAGGCCTTAATAGCCAAGGCACAAGCAAAGTCAATTAATGAGGGTTTTACTTTCATGAATAGATACATGGGGAATTTTAGGCCACCATGCACCCCTTGTCAATATTTCAGAAGATATCAAAAGAAAACATATGTTCTTTTAAATAACTTCAAAGGAGGTGTATTTTCTCACACTTTAGCACAGAAGTCAAGACTATGAGACATAGGAGTAAATGCAGGTGTACCTCTGTAAGTCCAGTTCAGAGGTACACCCCAAAGTAGAAACCCTTCTACGATGCAAATCTGGGTTGCCTCAGGACGGCAACCGAATAGGCGTGTACATTTGCTAGTTTTAAGAGTTCTTGAGAAACCCCCTTATCCTCCAGGTTGACAGACAAGTCGTTGTTTTTTGCCATCTCTGCCAAAAAACTGTCTAGCAGCGTAAATGGGGTTTCCAAGGCCTTTGCCAATTCCTCCTCGGAAACCAGGTGTCGAAGAACTTCAGCCATTGGTAAACCATTTGCTTTGCCACGAACTAAAAAAGTGACAAAGTGATCATCGGTGTAGCTAGGAATTTCAAACGCCGATAGTCTTCGGCACCCACAGCTACACCAATATGCAATATACTCTTTTCCCCGATAGGTAAAGTAGTCTCCAAGTCTTACTCGCTTGTGACCATCCCACTCATAAACATTGTTCACAATTAGCCTCCAATTTATTTAAAAGGTCTTATCTTAATAAACGTACCAATTATATTAAAAATATCAAAAAATAACAAACTATGGGAGGAAAGTTGATACAATTTGGGAAAAATAATGTTTTAAGCTTTATGAATGCTCAGAGAAACAGAAACAAGGGTTAATGGCTTTTTCCAAAATCCTGAATTTATAGTCAGAAACCCATCTGAAATTGAAGCAACACCCACTCAGATTGTAAGACGGGCTGTTGCGCTTTATGAAAGAGAGTCTGGTACAAATTTTCTGGGAATTACAAATCTACTTGAAGATCTTGTTGATCACTTAAACGTCCAAAAACACATAGGGTGGGAGGTGTGGAACAACCCCAAAGCCCTCTCATCAATGATAATAAAAGAGGCGGAAATACTACCAAGCCCCAAAAGAAATCTTGTCACCAAACTTTTGATGGGAGATTACAACCCACAAACTGTTCTTCCTCAAATATCAAAAACGCTTAGTACCCCTGGAGATGTTTTTCTACTTAATAAGCTAGCAGAATGGAAGGACCATCTTGCTGAACCTGCACCATAAACCGTTGCACCATTCATGACTACAACCAGTTGTGAAGTTATATTCTTATCTAATTTCACTAATTACTTTATCTAAAATATCATTTACACGGTCCATCCTTGCTTGATTGTTTGAATCTCCAACTTGAAAGTTTAAATCTGATTCTAAAAAATTGATGATTGCCTCCTTTGTTTTATTACTGGTGACAACTCCATCATCAACTACACTTCGTAAAGTTTGTGTTATGCCTATCATTACGTTAGTTTGACATTTGAAAGTATGTGTATTGGATTTGGTTACTTGTGGTAATGTTCTAACATCCACAGCAGGAAGTTCACTCGAGTACCCATCTCGAAAAGTAATAAGCCTCTTAAGATAATACTCTGGCAGCGTACCACTTAGAATTGCTTCAAGATACTCCCTAACCACGCTAGGTATGTCTGGGCTCTCTCTTAATACATTCATCAACATTTCCTTTGAATAACTCATCAAAATATAATTTTAACAATTTCTATTAGAGGCACTTTATAGATGTGACCCCATTGGGAATCGAACCCAAGTTTTTAGGATGAGAACCTAATGTCCTAGACCGCTAGACGATGGGGCCATATTGCAATTCTAACACAATTCAAGCTTCATAAAATAAAAATGGGGTTTCCCAGTCAATTAAGCAAAGAGAAACCCCATATGAAGGATTAGGGTGCCGCAGAACACTCTACCCTAAGGTAATTTTAACACCTCTGGTGGCAAGTAGGACACTCTCTCCCTTTAAATGTTATCCTACAAACTGCGCAATAGCGCTGAAACACCCAAGGGAGAAATGTGTTCATAAACTTCATTATGTGCCTCCTATTTCGTTTAGTTTAAGTTTTTAGGGTTCCAGAAGTTCACCAATAATTACTTTCCCACTTAATCTGCGGTTGTGGAAAAGCCAAACAATAAAAAACTACCAAATGTTAAGGTAGACTGATAGTATATCACAAAAATCAGGGAAAATGCAAAAATGGGGCTATTTTACGGATTTTTTAGGAGGCCAGCTTTTAAATGCTATTTTTGTTACTTCCTCATATGAATCTGCAAAGTGGAATTTAATGTCTTTTTTAACTTCTTTTGGAACATCTTCCATGTCTTTTTGGTTGTCCTTAGGTAAGATTATGGTAGTAAGCCCGGCTCTGTGGGCTGCAATTACTTTTTCCTTTACCCCGCCGATTTCCAAAACCCTTCCTCTTAGGGTTATTTCTCCAGTCATTCCCACTCCCTTTTTAACTGGGATCTTAGTGAGTGCAGAAACCAATGCGGTTGTAATTGCAATTCCGGCTGATGGACCATCTTTTGGAACCGCCCCCTCCGGAACATGAATATGAACATCCGTAAACTCTCCAAACTTTTCTTTTAATCCCAAAATTTCGTAATGAGACTTTGCCCAGGAGAATGCAGCCATAGCAGATTCCTTCATTACAGTTCCAAGTTTCCCCGTTAAGATAAGTTTCCCCTTCCCCGGCATTAGTGCCACCTCAATAAAAAGAATCTCCCCTCCTGCTGGAGTTACCGCAAGTCCTGTTGCCATACCTACCTCCTCTTTTTTCTCTGCAATCATGGACGAAAACTTTCTGGGCCCTAAAAACTTGGTAACATCTGCGGGGCTGATTACTTTTGGAAATTTTTTACCTTCTGCAACCAGCCTTGCTATTTTCCTAAGAAGGGTGGCCAGGTTACGCTCAAGGTCTCTGACTCCAGCTTCTCTCGTATAACGGGAAATAACTTCACTCACTCCCTCTTTTGAAATTTTGATCTTTCTTGATCCCAAACCATGAAGATCAAGCTGTTTGGGCCAGAGAAATCCTTGCGCAATACCAGCTTTTTCATCCTGAGTATAGCCTGGGAATCTGATAACCTCCATTCTGTCACGAAGTGGCCCCGGTATGTCCTCCATCACATTCCCCGTTGCAATAAACATAACGTGTGATAAATCATATGGAACCTCCATATAGTGATCCGAGAATTCTTTGTTTTGTTCAGGATCCAATGCTTCCAAAAGCGCAGAGGAGGGGTCTCCTCTGAAATCAACTCCAAGCTTGTCTATCTCATCAAGCATAAAAACAGGGTTTGAAGTACCTGCATTTTTAATTCCCTGAATGATTCTACCGGGAAGCGCACCAACATAGGTTCGTCTATGGCCCCTTATTTCAGCTTCGTCACGTATCCCACCCAAAGAGACTCTTACAAATTTACGTCCCAGGGCTCGTGCAATTGACTTACCGATAGAAGTTTTTCCAACACCGGGGGGACCGATAAAACATAAAATTGTTGGTTGGGATTTGTCTTTTTTCTTTCCCTTATCCTTTTTCTTGATCTGCATTACTGCCAAATACTCCAGGATTCTTTCTTTTGCTTTATCTAAACCATAATGGTCCTCTTTTAGAATTGCTTGGGCATTTTTGATGGATATATTATTCGGTGAATATTTTTCCCAAGGCATGTCACAAAGCCAATCTAAGTAGTTTCTGATGTATCCCCCTTCAGGGTTATGCGGTGACATCTGCATCAGACGTTTAAGTTCTTTTTGGGCTCTTACTTTTACATCTTTAGGCATACTTGCATCTTTAATCTTTTTCTTGTATCCAACTAGTTCCTCTGAATCAAGCTCTGACTCTTCTTCCCCAAGCTCTGCCTCAATGGTTTTCTTTTTTTCTCTAAGCATTGCTTTTCGCATTTGATCTTCAAACTTTTTCTGGGTCTTTGCGGTGATATTGCGTTCTATATCCAAAACGTTTACTTCATGAGTAATAAGCTCAACAACTTTTCTTTGTCTTTTAATTAGGGATGTTTCCTCAAGGAGTTTTTGTTTTTCTGAAGCTTTAATCTCTACAGTTGCAGCAATTTGATCACATACTTCTGAAGGCTCTGCTTGTCCTGAAACAATCCGCATAACAGTCATAATCTCAGCCTGTTTACCAAAGTTAACAGCCTTTCTAAACAGTTCAATTAACTGTTTAGATAGTGCAACAACCTCATCTCCTTTTGTATCAACCTCATCAATTTCCTGTACTTTTCCTACTAAAAATGGCTCGTGGGAAACAATCTCATCGAGCCTTACCCTTGCCTGACCGCGCACTAAGGCATTAATCTCCCCCTCAGTTGACATCATCTGGGTAATGGTTGCAATTGTTCCTACTTTATAAAGATCTTCCATCCCCGGATCCGTGGTTTTAACGTCTTTTTGAGAAAAAATTGCAATAACCCGGTCTTCCTGAAATGCGCTATTTATTGCATAAACCGACTTTGGCCTTCCAAAAGTTAAAACATTGTCTGTGTGTGGAAAAACAACCGATCCGCGTATTGCGACAATTGGAACTTGTCTGGAAAGCTTCTCAACACCTTTTTGCTCTTGATTTGAGTCCATAATCTATATAAATATATCTTAGCAGTCTAACAATATGTCTGCTAAAAGTCAATGCTTAGGTGATACTAACCTCTTTTCCTTAACCCTGTCTGAAGAAAATCAACCAAAAGTGCAGAAAATATCCCTAAAATCACTCCTCCCGCCACATCAATTGGAAAGTGAACATTAGACACAATTCTCCCAACTGCCACCAGAATAGAAAGGATTATAAAAACCGCACCTGCCTTATGCCTTCTTAAGTAGACATACGCAGAAATACCGAAAGAAAGGGCTGTGTGTCCTGATGGAAACGAAGGGTCCTGCGGAATAGTTAATGTTAAAGGAGGAAATCCTCTCTGTATAAACGGTCTTATGGCTCCTGGTATGAGATCTTTAACAATAACAGAAATTACCCAAGCCAAAATTCCCGAAATGATGCTCATGGCAAGAATTTTTCCCTCCTTTTTTGTGCCTCTTAAGAAATAGAAAACTAAAAAAGCTATCATGACCCAGATAAGAAAACTGGCAAGAAACATTTCGGGGAAAGCCGTATAAGTAAGATAGTTATTAAATTTCATTTATCAGTCGTGAATTACTATTCTTGTTCCGGGGTTAGTGTCATTTGCATACGCAACAGACTTACCCTGCGGAACAGTTGGGGTTGTCCAATAGTAAAGCTTTTCTGCAACAGATGTAGGAAGATTTACACATCCATGACTATGGGGATGACCAAAATCATTGTGCCAATAAGTTCCGTGAAGACCGTATCCTTTCCAAGCTGCAACTTTATCATTTTCAAAAAACATAACATACGGAACATTGGGAAGATTGTAATAGTATTTCCCTTCTCCTCCCTCCATTTTTGTTGCACGGAGCTTTATCCAGATCCAAAACTCCCCCGTAGGTGTTGGCGTCCATGGAAGCCCTGTTGAAACTGGTGTGGTTAAAAACACATTTCCTCCTTCGTGGGCGGTAAGTTTTTGTTCAGAAAGGTCGACCTCTATATACTTATTGGTATTTGATGCTCCCAAAACATAATTAGTTGCGTTATTAAATACGCTGTCGGGAACTGAAACACTATTGCCATCCCAAAAAGCAACCTTTTGGGCAGGATCAAGTTTCCCAGAAAAATCGATAATATTCTCTGCAATACCATTATCTTTTTGAACTTTCGCGTTGTAGGCAACAGCTATCGAAATGGCAACAAACAATATTGGAAGAGCCGCAAGAAGAACTCTTTTTATATTAATATCTATTCGTTTTTTTGACTTTTTTGCCATTTAAAAAATTTATCTATTATCCATCTTAGCAAAAAATAGCTAACTAAAATAGTCGATGAGTGCTAATATTAGTATATAAGTTTTATTAACGTATATGAGCTTAGAGCACCCCATTCTTAAAAGTTTCCCATATGCACTTGACGGGGTAAAGACTGCTTTGAAAAATGAACCGAATTTTAGGTTTCATATAGCCGCAGGAGGAGTTGCAATTATCCTAGGGATCGTAGTGGGATTAAGCCCTTTGGAGTTTGCAGTTCTTGCCATTGCCATTGGAATGGTTGTTACAATGGAGCTAATAAATACCATGCTTGAAGCTTTAGTTGATGTTGTATCACCAAAATTTTCAAAACATGCAAAAATTGCAAAAGATGTCTCTGCTGCAGCAGTACTTGCATCTGCCATTCTTTCGGTTGCAATAGGAGCACTTCTTTTTATCCCAAAATTATTGCAATAATAGCAATAATAAAACAATAATATCCAAAATATTCAAACTTCTTTTTCGATATGACTCCAAAAACAAGCTTTATGGCAAGTATTCCACTGACAAATGCTGCAAGAAAACCGAAAATTAAACCTGGTAAGTTTACTGCTATCACCGACCTATTTGAAAAAAATTCCAAGACATTTGCACCCAAAACTGCGGGAACAGAAAGAATAAAAGAAAATTCAGCAGCAGCCTTTTTATCAATTTTTTGGGCAACAGAAGCCAAGATGGTTGAACCTGATCTTGAAACTCCAGGAACAATTGCAAGTGCCTGAAACATCCCAGTTATTAGAGCGTTTTTGTTTGATATCTTACTTGTATTTGTTTTTAGTCTATCAATGTATAAATTAAATAATCCGGTTAGAATAAGTGCAAAACCTACCAACCTGACGCTTGAGAACAGGCCTTCAATCCGATCCTTGAACAAAAATCCAAACAAAACCGCAGGAATTGTACCAACCACAAGAAGGCCAATGTACCTAGGGTTTATATACAAAGGCAGTTTTTTCCTAAAATAAAAAATAATTGAAAAAAGTGTCCCGAAATGCAAAATTACATCAAAAAGCACTCCGGGTTGAGAAAAATTAGGAATAAGAGACTGAATTATAACCAAATGTCCAGATGAAGAAACCGGAAGAAATTCAGTAAACCCTTGGACAATACCTAAGATTATTGAATTTATTATATTCATATAAAAATAACTGGATTGGGATTCACTTTATATATCAAAAGTATATTCTTTCCAGTTGTCTTTTGTAAGAGTATCCAGAGATACTGCACTATCTGTTTCAAATCTTCCAACGCTTATTCTTCTGAGGCCTTTTAAATATCCACCAACTCCTAAGCACTTTCCAATATCACGCCCAAGTGCTCTAATATATGTTCCGGATGACACTCTGCACTTGATTTTAAGGTCTGGATATCTGAAATTTAAGACTTTAGCGGTGTAAATACTTACCTTCTTTTCCTTAAGGGAAAGAGTGTTTCCTTTTCTTGCCTCCTGGTATGATTTTTTACCTCCAACTTTCTTCGCAGAATAAATAGGAGGCATCTGAAATACCTCCCCTTCAAATTTTTTTAGACACTTTTTAACTTCCCCAACATCTATACCCAATCTCTCGCTTTTAGAAATCACTTTACCCGTCAGATCATCTGTGTCACGCGCCTCACCTAAAACAATCTCTGCAGTATACATCTTATCCATATCCAAAAACTCTCCCAGCCTCTTTGTTGACTCTCTTCCAATTCCCAAAACAAGAAGACCAGAAGCAAAAGGATCAAGGGTTCCCGCATGACCAATCCTTCTTTCGCCAGTTATACCTCTCAGCTTATTTACCACTCCATGGGAAGAAATACCCTCAGGTTTATCTACAAGTAGAAACATTATTAGAATAATACCCAGTCTTGATGCAAACATCAAACAAAGGTATACTATAGGAGCACCTTAATCCCATACATGGAGAAGATATAATGTTAACGAGACAAAGATTGATTGAGTGCGATGAGGAATTTTATAGTTGGCTGAACAACGCCAAAATCCCGACAGGAGAATTTATCCTGCAACCAGTATATCGCGTAAAAATTAGCGCGGCAAATTACAAAATTCCTCTTGACGTTGAGACAGAGCTCAAAGAAAAACTCGCCCTTGAAAAATTTTCAAGGCTTCTCTACTTAAGGCTTTTGGGGGAAAAGAAAATACATCTTGACGAGTTGCAAATCGAGCGAGGAGAGATCGAAGAGGTAATAGAAGATAACTGTTGCCCAGTCGGAAACATCTTAAATCTCGAACTTGCATATATCAAGGGAGATTTCCTTGTCCTCAATGAAAATCTCTCAAATGATCCTAGGGTCCAGTTTTTGCTGGGATTAAACACAAGTTATTAAAAACCCAAAAGGTGCAGCCAAAGGAGGCAAGTAAGATTTTTTAAATCATGCTTGCCTCCTTGTAAGACCCCTAAGCATTTGCTTTTTATTTTTAAAATTGTAGAATTAGTTAGTCCCATTGTTTTGGGGCTTTTTAATGTAAAGTGAGTATATGAAAAAAATATTTAAATTTGTTACCAAAAGACTCTCAAAAAAGGTAGTTATTGTAATACTTGTAATCTCGGGTATTTTCTTTGGTTTTAAGTACTATTCAAATCAGAAAAAGAACCGTGATGCAGAAACCTATACAGTTACCGCAGGCAATGTATCGGAAGATTTAGTCCTCTCAGGAGAGGTAAAAGCAGATAATTATGTTCAACTTTTGTTTCCGGCATCTGGAAAAATATCTTGGGTAGGGATACACGAAGGAGATGAAGTTAAACGTGGCCAAGCTCTTACATCTCTCGACAAAACTACCCTAAATTCGACTTACCAGCAGGCTCTAAATAATATTCGTATGTATGACGCGAATGTTGATTATGTTCATGACAGTTTGAAAGACAAAGCCTCAAGTGAAACTTACTCAGAAAAAAATACCAGAACCACAGCTGAAGTTGCCAAAGACAACGCATATGATACATTAAAGGCAGCGGAATATAATTTAAAAAATGCAACCCTAATTACTCCTTTTGGGGGAATAGTCACATATCTAGCTCATCCATTTGCGGGAGTGAACATTCTTCCCACAGAAGTACAGGTCGAAGTGGTTGACCCAAAAACAATTTATTTTGAGGTAACCGCAGATCAAACCGAAGTGACAAGTCTTTCGGAAGAAGAAAGTGTAAAAATTATACTTGATTCATTTGCCAACCAAGAAATTGACGGAAAAGTAACATTTATAAGCTTAACCCCTCAAAGCGCAGACGCGGGATCGGTTTACAAAGTAAGGATAGAACTTAGTTCCACCAACATACCGCAAGCCATAAGGGTGGGAATGACCGGAGATGCAAGCTTTATCATGGCTTCAAAAAGCGACGTTTTGTATGCCCCACTTGATTTTGTCAAAACCGACAAAAACGGAAGATATGTACAAAAAGGATCTTTAAACAATAAGGTCTATGTCAAAGTCGGATTAGAAGGAGAGGATACTGTTGAAATCACAGATGGAGTTGTAGCGGGAGATGTCCTCTACAACTAATCTAGTAGTAATATCTTATATCCTCAAAAACACTCATGATTAAACTTGAAAACGTTTGCAAAACTTATAAATTGGGCGAGGATGAGGTCCAGGCTGTCTGCAATGTAAATCTAACTATAAAAGACAAAGAATATCTAAGTATCCTAGGAACCTCGGGATCCGGAAAATCGACTTTAATGTATCTTATCGGCCTTCTGGAACAGCCTTCAAGCGGGAAGATATTAATAGACGGAAAAGATGTTTCAAAACTTTCCGACCGTGATCTTTCAAAAATACGAAACTCCCACATTGGATTTATTTTTCAGTCATTCAATCTTATTAACCGCTACACTGTAGAAGAAAATATTCTGCTTCCTGTTAAATATTCGAGAGAGGCACTTGCCTACGATCCAAAAGAAAGAGCGTGGGATTTAATGCGCCGCTTTTCAATTGACAAAAGGGCACACTTTTACCCAAATAAAATTTCAGGGGGGCAGCAACAAAGGGTAGCGATTGCCCGTGCGCTTATCGGCAATCCAGAAATAATCCTTGCTGATGAACCAACCGGAAATCTCGATTCAAAAACCGGAAACGAGATTTTAAAAATTATTGAGAATTTAAACAAAGAACTCGGAGTAACAATTGTTATGGTCACTCACGAAAAAGAAATCGCAAATCGCACAAAAAGAAAAATATTTATCAAAGACGGGGAAATTGTAGACAAATATTAATTAAGTCAAACAAGAGACGGAAAAGAAGACAAACAAAATGAAAATCATTAACGGATACTCAGACCTTGCAAAATCTGCTTTTTCAGATTTTCGAAGAAACAAAGTAAGAACCTTACTGACTTCTTTAGGAATCATGATTGGAGTGCTTTCTGTTGTAATGTTAATTTCCCTAGGGCTTGGGCTCAAAAATTATATTAAAAATCAATTCGAAAGCCTGGGAGCAAACCTCATCATGATACTTCCCGGAAGTGGGTTTGGAGGACAGGGAGGATTTGGCCCAGGACTTGTTGGCGGTGCAAAATTTGATGAGAAGGATGTTAGGTCGCTTGAAAGAATCCCTGAAATTAAATATATAGTTCCAACTTACTTTAAATCAGCAAAAATTGAAGGACCGTCTAAAGATGAATTTGGATATATCATGGGCGTAAATGAAGAGTACTTCAAACTTATGAATATTAAGCTTGAAGCAGGCAGTCTTTTTGGAGAATCAGAAAACCAGGCAAGGGCAAAAATTACAGTTTTAGGATACTCACTTGCCGAAAAACTATTTACTAATCCGTCTGACGCAGTTGGACGAACAGTAAGGTTTTCTGATCAACGCTTCAAAGTAATAGGCGTCTCCCAAAAAACCGGAGACAATGAAGGTGATAACTCAGTAGTAATTCCCTACAAAACGACCTTTGGGAGTATAAATCCTGGTAAAACTTTCTGGGCTATATATCTCGGAATCGAATCCGACAGCCAAGTTCAAACAGCAAAAGATAAAGCAAAAGAAACCTTCCTAAAAAGATATGATGAGGATTCATTCTCAGTCACAGAACAGTCAGAACTTCTTTCGACCATTAACCAGATATTTAACATTTTAAATGCTGTACTTGTCGCAATCGGCTCAATCTCACTTCTGGTTGGGGGAATCGGAATCATGAACATCATGTATGCATCGGTCACCGAAAGAACAAAAGAGGTGGGAATAAGGCGCGCAGTTGGAGCAACTCAAGAAGACATTTTGATGCAATTTCTGACAGAATCGGCACTTTTATCCGCTTTGGGCGGGGCAATGGGACTTATACTGGCAACACTAATAGTTCTTATTGTAAGACCATTCTTCCCACTTGAGATTAATTTTCTTTCGGTTGTGGTTACACTCGGAATTTCATCGGCAATAGGAATATTTTTTGGAGTGTTTCCTGCAAAACGTGCGGCAAAACTTCCTCCAATTGAAGCTATTCGCTACGAGTAGCTAACTTTCTCCCTTTTAAAAAGTTAGTAGCAACTTCACTACCCATTATAACCTTGTAAATTACTTCAGAAAATGTCAGATAGAAATAAGGAAGGATAATTATAAAGTATCTGGCAAAAGGAACTTGTGTTACTGAATAAAAAAGATAAAGAACCGGAAGAAGATAAATAACATACTTAACATCATTTTTATTTTTAAAAAGTATTATCTTAAATAAAGAAACAAGAAAAACCAATGGCCAAAGTAAATTAAAAATATCAGATGTCAAAATTTTCCTTCCCTCCCACCAGGTGATATATTTCCCCGTTAAAAACATAACAAGCATTCCACCCAAAGACGGTGCTGAGTTGTGAACAACCATATACTTTAAAGTTTTTGCTTCAAGGAAAAAAATATTAAATAGCCCGCGATCATTAATAAAATTTTTTGCATAAGAAAGGCAAAATACAAAAAACGCCACCAAAAACGATAGAGAAAGATTTTTAATATCAATTCTCTTTTTTAGAATAAAGCGTTTAGAAAGAGTCAAGTAGATTACAAAAAACACGGCTGGACTCCAAAACTTGGAGGAGGCAAAAAGACCAAGAAACACTCCTTGCAGTAAAAACGAGCCAGGGAGAAATAAAAAAGAAAAAAGATAAAACAAGGCAAAAACACTTTGTCCCAAGTCAAGAAGAGATTGGGAAAGCAAACTCGCAAAAAGCGGATCAAAGACCAAAAACAAGGATGCAACAGCTCCCACCCAACGGGTTTTAAAAACATAAAGACCTAAAATATAGGTTACAGAAACATAAAAAATTCCCAAGACAACCTGCAATATAAACGGATTATCAAAAAATAGAATTGAAAAACCCATTAAATACTTAATTGTCGGAGGGGCTTGAAAGTTGTACTTTGTGGGAAGTTCGCCTTTTGCATAAAGGTAGCCTGTTGTCATATATATCTCGCTATCACTAAGAAAGGTGCGTCCAACAATATCGTGGGGAATATCCTGGCTTAAAAAATATTTTTCCACTAAGCTTCTGTCAAATTTATAAGAAAATATCCCGATATTCTTCCTTACAGGAAATAAAAAATATAAAAGAAGTAGAAATCCTAATATTAAAACATCAATCTTTTTCATCAAATTTACATCTAAGACGGTGCTTCAATTATCTCATCTTTTTTCTCCTTCATAAATACTCCCCACTCTTCCAAAATTGAAAGAATACTTTTTAATGGAGCTTCAATTAAAAAATCAAAAATAACCAAAAGGAAATTTATTCTTGCAAGCTGTGATGAAAGCCACACTCCAACATTCAAAAAGGGAAGGGTAACAACAGAAACCACACTAGCCAAAAATCCATCCTCTCCTTCCTCCATATTAAGCCTTGATGAATTATGTTTTACACGAAAGCCAAAAAGCATAACAAGCGACAAAAAGCCAAAGAAGATCGCCGCACTTATTACACTAAAATGGAGTCTATACAGCACATATGAAATTAGCCCAAAAACAACGGCAAAAAGTGCCATATACAGATATATAAAGAGGGTATACATGAAACCACGTTTACTCTTTTCAATTAAACTGAATTCTGCCACCGTCTCTTGCCTTTCATCATAGACAAAATCACTGATTACACTTTCTATCTTTTTAGTGTTTTTACTCGATGGCTTTTTAATCATCATTCCTATTCCAAACATGAGAACAGGGGGAAAAACTAAATTTATTGCCATGGGAATAACCTTTAGTGCACCATCCACAAAAAGGTCGTATGGAATCTCAACCAGAAGGGCAAAAACAACTTTTGTTGCAAAAATATATATAACACTTCTTGTAATTCCGGTTGAAATATTTTTTGCAATCTCACGATATTTCTCTTGGCAGATTTCCTCAATTTTTTCTACCAGCTTGCCTCTAGATTCAACAAAATCAAAATCACTACTTTTATCAAACATATCAAGAAGGATTAAAAATGGAGGAACCTGTTTTTGAACGAAGCGATAGAGTCTTGTTTGATTTTTATTTTGCAAGTTAATTTCCACCTCCCGCGCATACAAAACAAAATTAGATGAAATTACGTCGTCGACTACAACACCTTTTTTGTGCCACTCAGGAAAATTTTTTTTCAAAAGAAAGTGGCGAACGCAAGGGAGATCGGAGCGGAAAAGACTTCTATAAACTGCAATCTCAGCTTGAATCTGTTTTTCACTCTCACTTAAATTGCTGTCAGTAATTTTATACCTCCCCAAAAACCAAGCTGAAACCGCCTCAACAAAACTCTCATAAAATAAAAGCTTGGGATTTATTATTTCTTCCACCTCGGAAGATGCCACTCCCATAATCCAGTCTCGCCACTTATTCCCAAAAAATGTCCTTTTTGATTCAGAAAGACGGTCTAAGATAGACAAATATTTCGAATAAACACCTGAAATTTCCTCAATCCTGAAAACCTCAAACGTATCATTCTTTAAATACCTTGCCCAGATAAGCTCTTTTATCAAATCTTCTGATAGCTTGAGTGTGTTTGCGGCCACCGCCGGGTTTTCCCAAAGAAGTCTTTTTGAAATTCGCTCAATCGCATTTCTTAAAATTGTATGATCCCCGCGATAGTCAACCATATTTCTAAGTCGCTCATAAAAGAATGCAACAGAGCTTAGTGAAGATCCAACTTTCAAAGTAGCCCCACTATTCTGGGTATTGGCCATAATCAAGTTATATTTTCTAAGAAGTGACGTAACATACGAAGAGTCTTCCAAAGGAGTAGCCATACTTTCCCGAATACTTTTACCATCTTCTTTTTCTGATTTCTTTACTTCCTTTTTAATAAATACCGTGCCTGTTAGATTTTCCATAAAGTTTAACAAATTATAATACTCCATATTTACATCTCACACACTATTTAAACAAATAAAAACCCTCTAGCTTCAAAAACAATTAACATAACAAATTGTTTTCTCTACAAAGAGGGTTCATCATTAAATAAACGGAGGTAAAATCTCCGAGATCACAAAAGAAAAAACAAAGATTACAATATATGCAAAGGCAAAAATCTTTGCTTCCCTTTGTGACATCGCTTTCTCGGAAAATTGACTTAGGGGCGTCCACCTTGCCGCTCTGAGTATGATCCCCAAACCGATAAATACAAAATAAAAATTGTACTTACCAAAAAAAGCCATCACACCGCTTTCTACAAAAGTGGACACGGAAACAAAAAGAGCAAAACTCCTGGCCCTTTTCATATCCAAACTGTCCACAATCGCATCAAACAGACGTGCTCCATCCAGTATCAAAATTGGAAAGAGATTTATAAACACTAATCCTATGTTCAAGGAGACGAACTGAATAGCGTAGGTCACATGATATAAATACATAATACATCCGAAAAAAAAGAGTATTAAGTTTGCCACTGGACCTGCAAATGCAACTGTGGCATTCTGTCCAAATGTTAACTTTGTCTGATCGACAATAGTTCCCCCTCCCAGTAGCGGAATAAAAACTATTGATGGATTAAATCCGTAGATTTTTAGCACAAACCAATGTGCGAATTCATGAAAAAAAATACTTAATAAAACAATCCACACCAGATTCCAATCCTTCAAGATCCACCTGTTAAGAGCCCAGGCAGATATTACTAGGCTTACCACAAAAAGAACGAACTTACCCAAAGTTTTCATTACAAACTCCCTTCGTTTATTTGGATATAAAAGAACAAGACATGAGCCTAAACAGGCTCTTTGAAAGCACACCATTCTACTAGATTTAGCCTTAATAGTCAACTATGGGGTATAAATTATATTCAACCTAAGTTATGCTAAAATGATAGTTTCAATATGGGAAATATTACTGAGGTTTTCTTTGATGTAGAGACAAAAACATTTTTTTCAGAAGGAGGACCCACTAAACCTGAAGAGCTAGGAGTTTCTTTAGTTTCAGTATATACAAGAACCGTTGGGGAAGACTTAAACGAAATTGAAGGATCCATGCAGAGTTTTTTTGAAAAAGACATACCGCACATGTGGAGTCTTTTTCAAAACGTTGACAGGATTGTGGGATTTAATTCCATCAAGTTTGATGTGCCAGCATTAAAGCCTTATGCGCCAGATTATTTTTCAAAACTTCCCCACTTTGATATTTTAGATGAGGTTAAAAGGTCATTTGGAAGAAGGGTATCCCTCAATTCAATTGCAAAAATAACACTGGGAAGAGGCAAAATTGACAATGGGGCAAATGCAGTTAGCTACTGGCAAAGGGGGGACGAAGAAAGCCTTAAACTTTTAAAGAAATATTGTGAAGAAGATGTTGCAATAACCCGGGATGTGTATGACTTTGCACTCAAAAACAAAAAATTAAAACTTATAGATCACTGGAATACTCCAAGAGAAATTGAAGTTGATTTTACTTATTCAGAAGATACTTCAAATAAAACTCCCCAAATAGGTCTTTTTTAAGCTTCCCCAACAATAACCTGGTATTTTGATATTATACTTCGTATAATTGGTATTATAAGTTAGATGTTCCCAACAGAAACAAACATAACTTCCCAAACAGATACAATATCTGGGTATAAATCAGATTGTCAAGTACCCCTTTTAGTACACACTGTTTCTGAGATGTTTTAATACGAAATTTTGTTTGAATTTGGTGGGTGAGGTTTTAAGGGATAAATGAATTCTTTGGTTGTTGTAATAATTAATAG